>ERZ1034411.2-NODE-2-length-283722-cov-11.488034_pt1 | contig 283722 bp, 249 predicted proteins | sample MGYA00520583_ERZ1034411 | MGnify/ENA primary metagenome ERZ1034411 (study PRJEB33736, sample SAMEA104288481) | Azolla microphylla | place: Ecuador | collected 1982 | study: EMG produced TPA metagenomics assembly of the PRJEB19522 data set (Is there foul play in...
CGGCTCGCGAACAAGACGACCTCAAGTCGCCCCTCTTGGGTGAGCCGGGATGGGCAATACCTACGCCGAAACCGAATTTCGGTAAAGTGGAATATTTTTGCGCGCGAGGATTGACAGAGGCCGACACAGGCACTGTTGCACAGCCCCGGGCGCGATCCCACGCGCGCCTCCGCGACGATCATCGCAACCGATAGCTCGAATGGCAGGAGACGCAGTTCTGGGTGACGTGCGACAGGGCCGCCATCGTTCCCGCGCGATCCTGTGTCATCGCGGCCTTGGCGAACCCGCTCGCCGCCGTATGCATCGACAGGCCGATCCCGCGCATCGCCTCGGGCATATAGGCCTCCATCATCTCTTCCATTGTCTCAGGCTTCGGGGATCGATTCCCCGGAGGGCGGCTGACCTGCTGCGGCGACGGCGGCTTGCATCCTGCGGCCGACGGCGAATCCAGCCCCAGGCGCTCGGTGGCGGCTTTCGAGGCCGCGGCGTAGTCGTCCCTGGCCAGGGCATCGACGATCTCGTTCAGCGTCTGCAGGTGATCGCGCATATTGCCGAGGAAATGGGTCTGCATATCAGGCGGAAACTGCACCATCTCGCGCGTGTCCTCGGCGGCGCTGCCATGAGACATGTGGGAGTTCATGGCCTGACCCTGACCCTGGCTTTGTCCAGCCTGCATCTGATGATGCATGCCGGAATGGCTGGAGGTCTCGGCCGACGCCAAGGCCGCCATCGCCAGGATTGCAGTGCCGCACAATGCGGCTTTCGTCCACCACGACAACATGATCGATCCCTTCCGTCGCCAGGCGCCCCTCCTCCTTCTTAAACGGCCGTCCGCCGACGGCGTATGATTGCGATCATACCGCGCCTCTCAAGATGCGGATGTGTCCCTTGCTCCGTTCGATCTCACCGTCGGCGGCCATCCCCGCGAGCGTGCGATAGAGGGCTTCGTGCGCCAGCCCGAGCTCCGCTGCGAGATCCTTCAACGTCCCGGGCAGCGCCACGCTCCGCCCTTTGGCATCGGCGTTGACCGTCAGATAGTGCCTGACACGATCGCGAGCCGAGTGGATGTTGCGGCGTTCGAGCCGGGTTCGCAGCGTCATGACCTGGCGTGCGAGCATCGCCGAGAAAGCCAGCAGCCGCTTCGGGTCGCGTTCCAGTTCGGCGAGCAGAGCTGACTTCGGGTACAACCGCACGGTCGCCTCGCTCGAGGCAATGGCGTCGCAGTGGTAGGCTGACGAGAACAGTGACGCCTCTGCCAGCACGTCGCCGGGCGCGGCAAGCTGCAGAACAGCCTCGCGGCCGGAGCGATCGAGCCGCACCAGCCGTATCTTGCCCTTGACGACCTGGTAAAGTCCGACCGGTCTGGCGCCGGCGCGAAACAGATTCTGCCCCGCCCTCAGCAAGCGCTCCGACGCAGAAGCCGCAATGTTCGCCGAAATCCAATCAATCTGTTGCATGGGTCATCTCGGCTGACGGGAAAGCCCCCGGGGTGATGAGGCAGCATGGCTTACACGGCCAATGATGAGCCATGCGATTGCTTTTGCCAATTGAAGGGGCCGCGATGCCAAAATCAGGCTCAGCGCGACGCGAGACGGCCCAACCTTTCCAAGATTTCATGGAGGTCAAACCCAGTTGATTTGATTTTGCCGCCCGCGCGGTGAGACTTCCACAGTGCCGGCTACCTGATTTGGGATCCGGACGTTGCGATGGATGGAGCTGTCATCGATGCCGCAATTCGATCCTGAGCTCGTATTCACCATGAGGACGGCGCTCGAGGAGGCCATGACCAAGGTGCCTTCCGACCTGGTGACGATATCAACGAAGGCGTTCCTCGCCGAATGCATTCTCAAGGCAGCTGCGCAGGGACACACCAACTATGCCGATCTCGTCGCCGCTGCGACCGATCACATCCAGACGATCGCCTCAATGTTTTCCTGAAGGCCCGGCTTGATCTGCCTGCCGGCAGCCTGGGAGCGTGGCGTCAGAGGCCCGTCGCGGGCGAGCGCACCACAGGCTGGGCGCAGGGCCGACCGTCTCAGATCGACCATCGGGAGTGTTTCGCTGCGTGGCAACTCGGATCCCGGAGCGGTTTGACTGCGGTCATGCAGATGCTATTGAAATCACTGTCATGCGCCAATTGAACACGACCGAACTGGAACGGCAGGCCAAGGAGGTGGCTGCGCTCATGCGCATGTTCGCAAATGAGCACCGCCTGCTCATCCTTTGCAGGCTGGTGGAATATGGCGAGGTTGCCGCCAGTGCTCTGGCCGAAGACGTCGGCCTTTCCGCCTCGGCGCTATCCCAACACCTCGCGAAGCTGAAAGCAGAGGGCGTCGTCGCTGCCCGACGCGACGGGCAAACCATGTGGTATCGCATCGCAGACCGGCGGGTCGAAGAGCTGTTTTCGAGCTTGCACCGGCTCTTCTGTCGTACCCGCAAACGATGAGCTTGCCTCCCATGCTTCAGGAAGCGGGGAGCCCCTAAAGCGTGATGAGATTTGGACGAATCGTCATCGCGCTTCAGGCTGTTGTTTGCGCATGATCTTTCCGGAAAACCGCTTCGCGCTTTTCCGGATCATGCTTTAGCCCCTCTTCTGCCGGGCTTCACTGGATTCGACCCACCAGAAGAACAGCCCGGCACCGATTGCCAGTGCGGCGAACCAGGCAATATCGGGAATGTTCGTCACGTCGGGGAGGCGAACCTTGCCCAATGTCCAGACGTTGAGCACGTGGGCCTTCAGCCAGTCGAAACTCAGCGCGTAAAGGATGGCGCCGGCCACCATACCGAGCGCACCGACCAGCGCATGAACGCTGCCGGTGGCGATGGCGCCGAGCGCCGTTCCAGGACAGTAGCCATAGACCACCATGCCGACGCCGAACAATGCGGCGCCGAGCGCGACCGCCAGCATGTTGGCATCCTTCACGTAGTATTTCGTGTTGCCGGTATCGACGAGCAACAGCACGCCGATGCCGCCGACCACGATTGCCGTGCCCATCACCTTCAGCACGGTGAAGTCGCGCAGGCGGAACTGGTTCTCGATCACGTTGCAGCTGGTCACCTTGCCCCGCTGCAGCAGGAAGCCGAAGGCTGCGCCCATCACGAGCGGACCAAGGATCGTCATCATCGCGGTCATCTCCATCTCCCCTTTAGCGCTTGCGGAACATGAGCGCGGAAATGCCGAGCCCGGTGGCGAACATCACCGCGAGGAATAGCCAGCTCGACACCGCGAGCTGCAAGCCGCCGGAGATGCCGTGTCCGCTGGTACAGCCGCCGGCAAGCCGGGCGCCGTACATGATCACGACGCCACCGAGAAACGCGGCGACGAAACGCTTTGCGATCGACGGGCCGAAGCGCTCCTTCCAGACATCGGGCACGAGTTCGAGCCGCCACGTGCCCGACATCACCGCGGAGATGAACGCGCCTGCGGGAATGCCGACGAGGAACCAGACACCGTAGTCCCACTTCAGCGGCATGCTCTTCCAGTAAGCGTTCTGCGCCACCGCCTCGGGGCCAATGACGGGAACGGCAAACAGGGAGGCGATGCGCGAATAGGCGGTGGTAACGCCGAGCGGATCGCCGAACACCGCAAAGGCGATCCAGCTCAGCAGGCCTATCCCGGCGCCGACGAGATAAGGCGACCAGTCAATCCGCGCCGTGCGCGGCGTTTCGCGAACGTAGCTTTCCGTGATGGTGGTCATGTGCGTTTCCCCTGGGTAGCGGCGCGATCGAGCCGCGTCGGGGAATCATATTCAATAAAGTGAATTTAGCAAACTCTAAAATATCAGACGCGCCGCGATCCCACCGCTTGGTGCGGCTGCGGCATGCCGGCACGATCGACCAGCAGATCGGTCAGCCCAGCCCCCAGCCACATGCCGCCGAGCACGAGCCAGGCGGTCAGCGCGAAGACCGAGGCGCCGGTGACACCGGCGCCGACCGCGCAGCCACCGGCGAGCATCGCGCCGAAGCCCATCAGCACGGCCCCCAGCAGATAGCGCCGCATGCCGAGCCCGTCCGAGAAGCCCTCGAGCTTCAGTTCATGGCTACGCGCGGCGGCCAGAAACGAGCCGAGGAACACGCCGGGGATGATGCCGAGGTCGAAGCCGAGCCGGAGCTGCGCGCTGTTGAGCACCAGCATCAAGAGCTCGGCCGACGGTCCGCTGAACGTGAGGCTCTTCAGCGTCACCGGCGCGAAGGAGGCCTGCGACAGCTGGTAGGTGAAGAGCCAGCCGGCGACGACGGCCGCGCCGGTTGCAAGCGCTGCCAGGATCAGCCGGCGCGGCAACCGGCTGCGAAAGGCGAAGGACAGGCCCGCAATCAGCCATACGCCTCCGAAGGCGAGCTTCTCCGGCGTGCCGGCCCCGAACATCGCCATGATGTCGCGCGACGGGCCGCCGTCAACCAGCCACAGATTGGTCACCCATTCGCGCGCGGGCGACAGCAGGCCGCGATAGGAGGCTTGCGCGGTCACCGCGAACACCAACCCCGACAGCAAGGCCCGGAGATTGCCGTTGGCCGAGAGCACCAAAAGCCGGCTGGCGCAGCCCCGTGCCAAAATCATCCCGCACCCGAACATCACGCCGCCGAGCAGCGCGCCGGAGATGCTGCCCTGCTGCGCGAGCTGGCGCGCCTCGGAGACGTCGAGCCAGCCGAGCGCGACCAGGCCTTGCGTGCCGACCAGCGCCGCGGCGAAGGTCAGGAGCCAGACCGCAAGGCGCGGCCCGCCCTCGCCGCGCGAGAATTCGACGGCCGCGGCGCGCAGGCAAAAGCGGCTGCGCTGCGCGAAGAACCCGAACAGGCCTCCGACCAGAAGGCCGCCGAGCCATGACAGCCGGTCTTCCCCTACGAGATCGATGATCGACGTCAGCACGTCCGCCTCGCCTGTTCCTGCGCGCATGCGAGTCTACCGATCTCCTCGTCGCCTCCCATGAGCCAGATCAAGGCTCGACGCCGCGGGATGCGGAACATAGCGGCTTCAGGGGCGCAAATAGGCAAATCCCTGCTGCTGCAGCTCGGCGAGCCGCACCACGCCGCCCTTCTCGGCCACCACGAAGCCGGGCGTAAGATCATCGAGCTTGACGCCTTGTGCCTTCATGGTGTTGGCGCAGGCATCGAAGCCGACGCCGGCATCGACGAGCTTCGCCATCATCGCAATGGTGTGGTCCTGGGCCGCGAGCGCGTGGAAGGCGCGGAGCGCCGGCCCATGCACCACCAGCCTGATGTCGGCCTTACCGGGTCCACCGACGCCATCGACGTGGTTCTGCAGATTGCCCAGAACGAAGACGACGCGGTCGGCATCAGCGAGATGATAGGCGACGCGCTGCCGCGCCGGCGTTTCCGTCGCCGCGGACGCCTGGCGCACGGTGAAGGCACCAAATAGTCCGGCAAGGCTCGCGCGAAGCATGGATCGACGCTGCATGGTTCCCCCTATCGTGTCTGCTTGATGAACTCGGCGATGCGATCGGCGACGTCTTCGGCGAACAGGTCGCGGAAGAAATGATCGGCATCCTCGATCTTGTCGAGCTGGACCCTGCCCCCGCTCGACCCGGCAAGGGATGCGAAAGCCGCTTCCACGTCGGGCACGACGCTGTCCTTGGTCGCGGCCAACACCAGCACCGGCAGTTTTACGCGCGCCACGAGCGCGGCGGTGTCCTGGCCCGCGTCGGCCGCGTAGAACGAGGCAAATGCGCGGGCGGATGCCACGGCATTGCGACAATAGATGAAGCCGGGGACGTCCATCCACTCCCCGCCGCCGCCCGCCGCAACCGCTTTCGTGGCCAGCTCCAGAAACGGTTCGAGCGGCTTGCCATAGGTCTTGGCGTAGGAGGCGCGCAAATCGGCCTCGGCTTTCGCAGTCACCGGCGCCAGCAGCACCGCACCCGCGACCTGCGGGGTGCCGCTGGCTGCGAGATAGCGCGCGACCTGGTTGCCGCCGCGCGAATGGCCGAACGCGAAGACCAGCCGGGACACGTCCTTCGCCCGACCGACCCAGGCGTCGATCTCGGCAACGGCGTCCTCGGCGACATAGTCATGCCGCACGGCGCAGTCATACATGCCCTTGCGGCGATCAACCCCGAGCGACAGCGTATGGACGAGCGAGGCGATGCCGCGCTGCTCCAGCGCCTTGGCAACGCCCTGAATGACCTCCATGTCCTTGTGCGCGAGCGTGCCGTGGGTCATCACGACGAGCGGCGTGTCCGGCGTCATCTCGGCCGGCGTGCGCAGCGTCGCCAGCGTCGTACGGCCGGCGACCGACAGTTCGAGCTCCTGCTCGGCCGCGTATGCGGACCCTGCGAACGCGAGCACGACAGTCAGTCCCAGCAACCATCGCATCGTCGGCGATCTCCCCTATGGCCGGACAATCGTCCAGTTCTTCTCCGCCAAATCCATCAGCGCGGCAACCCCGACCTGCGTGACGCTGACGCCCTCGATCAGGGGTGGTCGCCTGTCCTCCTTCGCCGCCAGCGTCTCCAGCGTATTGCCGCAGGCGATGAAGCTGACATTGGGCATCGATTTCAGGAAATTCACCAGACGCTCCTTCACCGGCGAGCGGTCCGCGAGCAGCATGTCGAGGCCGCCGTTGAAGGCGACAATCACGATCTCGACGTCCTCGCCCTGCCCGGAATAATGCCGCGAGACGTTGGCGGCGACATCGAGCACGGCACGCATCTTGACCGGGTCGTCGTCGCTGATCTGCAGCGCGAGCCTGTGAGGCTCCGCCGCCCGGGTCACGGCCGGATGGATCATGGCGAGCAGGCCGGCCGCGACAGCCGCATGCAGCAGCGTGCGGCGGCTCGCCCGGCCGTCTCTCACTCCACGCCCCGCGACTTCTTCTCCTTGCCGTCCTCGGGCGTGACGTCGATGGCGGCAGCGCGCCCGGTGATCTTCACCGGGGCGATGCAATCCTTCATGCAGGGGTCCTTCTGCCAGAACGACTTCTCGCTGGTGGCACGGTCGTCCATCACAAAGCCCTGCTCGTTCGGCATCTTGATCGCGGCGAGGGTCTTCTTGTTCAGCTCGAAATTCTGATCGGTGACGACGTCGTTGAGATACAGGACGTAGGCGACCAGCGCGTAATATTCGTCGACCGACAACGACCCCGTATTGCCGTAAGGCATGGCGTGCCTGACGTAGTCGAACACGGTGGAGGCATAGGGCCAGTAGGAGCCGACCGTCTTGACCGGATTGTCCGATGTCAGCGAGCCCTTGCCGCCGGCCAGCACCGGCCAGCGGCCGTTGCCCTCGCCGAACTCGCCGTGGCAGGTCGCGCAATTGTCCATGAACAGCTTTTCGCCCTGCGCGACGGTGCCCTTGCCTTCCGGCAGGCCCTGCCCGTCCGGACGCACGTCGATGTCCCAGCCGCGGATCTCGTCCGCGGTCGGCGCGCGGCCGATGTGATAGCGCGGACCGCTCTTGGCATCTGCCTTCTGCTGCGCAAGCGCCGGCGCACTCAGCGCACAGGCGAACAGCGCGGCTGCAACGAACTTAAGCGACTTCGACATTCTCGACCTCACCATTGGCCTGCACATGCCAGGTCTGGATGCCATTGTTGTGATAGATGGAGTTGACGCCGCGGATCTTGCGCAGCTCGGCCTTGCTCGGCTGCACATAGCCGGTCTCGTCCTGCACGCGCGATTGCAGCAGCAGCGGCTCGCCGTTCCAGTCGAACTCGTAGTAGAAACGCGTCAGCGCCTTGTCGAGCACGGGCCCGTCGAGCCGTGCCGGCCACCAGTTGCGGCCGCCGTCGAGCGACACGTCGACGCGCTTGACCTTGCCGTTGCCGCTCCAGGCCAGACCCGAGACGATGGTGAAACCCTTGCCGTGCTTGATCGGCGCCTGCGGACTCGGGCTCGTGATCACGGACTTGGCGTCCATCGACCAGGTGAAGCGGCGCGCCTTGCCGTTCGGCATGAGGTCCGTGTATTTCGACGTCTCCTCGCGGGTGTGCCAGGGCTGGTCGCCGACCTTGATGCGGCGCAGCCACTTGACCCAGAGATTGCCCTGCCAGCCCGGCACCACGAGCCGCATCGGATAGCCCTGCTCGGGATAGAGCGCCTCGCCGTTCATCTTGTAGGCGATGATGCAATCGTCGAGCGCCTTCTCGATCGGCAGGCTGCGGTCCATCGCGGCGGCGTCGGCGCCTTCGACCAGCAGCCACTTGCCGTTGGTCTTGACGCCGGCTTCTTCCAGCAGCGTGCGCAGCGAGACGCCGGTGTACTGCACGCAATGGATCATGCCGTGGGTGAACTGGCAGCCGTTGAGCTGGGCACCGCGCCATTCCATGCCCGAATTCGCCGCGCACTCCATGAAGTGGATGCGGTTGACGCGCGGATAGCGCTTCAGCTCCTCCAGCGTGAGAATAAGCGGACGCTCGACGAGGCCGTGGATCATCAGGCGGTGATCGGCCGGATCGACCTCCGCGATGCCGCCGTGATGCCGCTCGAAGCAGAGCCCGTTCGGCGTGATGATGCCTTCGAGCTCGTGCAGTGGCGTGAAGCTCACCGAGGATTCGCGCGAGGCGGTCAGCCATTCGACGTCGCGCCGGACCACGTCCTTCTCGAATTTCGACGGCTTGCCGTAGGGGCGCACCGCGACGCCCTCGCCCAGCGACTTGGTCCATTCCGGCACGTTGGGCGGCTGGTTGGCGGGATTGCCGCCGGCGGCGGCCGGCCTTGCCAGCATCGTGGCCGCAACGCCTGCGCCGGCGGCCAGGAAGCTGCGACGGGATTGGCTGTCTGTCTTCGACATCGCTTCTTACGCTCCGGTAACTTTGACGGCCCGGTTGGGCTCGAGCCGAACGGTCTTCTGCCGCGTCAAATAGTTCGCGACGACGTCCCAGATCGGCGGCCCCTCGGTGCCTTCGTTGACGCTGGCCCAGCCCGCGACCTGATATTCCCTTGCGGGATCGATCGGCGCGCCTGTCTTGACCATCTGCATGTCCGAGATGCGCTGGCCTTGCGGCTTGGCGACGTCGATCGCGTAGGACAGACCGCCGATCCGCACCATGTCGCCGCCCTGCTGGTAATAGGGATCGACATTGAAGAGATTGTCGGCGACGTCCTCGATGATCTCCTTCAGCCGCGCGCCGGTCATGCCCATGCGGTAGACCGCGGGATAGGTGATCGCGGTGGCGTTGGTGACGTCCTCGAAGGTGATGTCCTGCCCCGGCAGCACGCTGGTGCCCCAGCGGAAGCCGGGCGACAGCGCGATCTCGGCGTCGCGCTCCTGCAGCAAGGCCTGGCAGATCAGATCGTCGAAGGTGCCGTTGAAATTGCCGCGCCGGTAGAGCAGCGAGTCGGTCTTGCCGAGCACTTTGGCGAGATCGGCCGCAAAGGGTTTTCGCACCTCGGCGATCTTGGCCGCCATCTCGGCGTCTGCACTGATCACGTCGGAGAACAGCGGGATCAGCTTGTACCTGTAGGCCTTGACCTCGCCGTCGCGGACGTCGAGATCGAGCCGCGAGACGAACTTGCCGGACGAGCCCGAGGCGATCAGCAGGGTCTTGCCGACCTTCACCGCCTCGGGCAGCGCGTCATGGGTATGCCCGGTCAGGATGACGTCGATGCCCTTGACGCGGCTTGCGAGCTTGCGGTCGACGTCGAAGCCGTTATGGGAGAGCAGCACGACGAGCTGCGCGCCGCCCTTGCGGGCCTTGTCGACCTGCGCCTGGACGTCCTCCTCGCGCACGCCGAACGACCAGTTCGGAATCATCCAGCGCGGATTGGCCACCGGCGTATAGGGGAAAGCCTGGCCAAGCACCGCGATCTTGACGCCGCCGCGCTCGATCATGGTCGAGGCCTCGAAGGCCGCCTCGTTCCATTCGGTGTCGCGGATGTTGAGGCCAAGGAACGGGAAGCCGAGGCCGTCGATGGCCTGCTTCACCCGCTCGGTGCCGTAGGTGAACTCCCAGTGACCGGTCATGGCGTCGGGCTTGAGCAGCGCCATGCAGTCGATCATGTCCTGGCCGCGCGTCTTCAGCGACGACCACGAGCCTTGCCAGGTGTCGCCGCCGTCGAGCAGCGCGACCTTGTCGCCGCGCTCGGCGCGGATCGCCTTGATCACGGTCGCGGCGCGATCGAGTCCGCCGATCCGGCCATAGCTCTTGGCCAGCGCCTCGAAATCCTCCGAGGTCAGCGCGTAGGCCGCGGACGAGCCGGGCGCGATGCCGAAGCGGGCGAGAAACTCCTTGCCGGTGACATGCGGCGGCTGGCCCTTGGCCTCGCCCACCCCGAGATTGGTCGAGGGCTCGCGGAAATACAGCGGCATCAGCTGGCCGTGGATATCGGTCACGTGCACCAGCGTGACGTTGCCGAGCGGCTCGAAGGCCAGCAATTCCTTTTCGGTCAGGCGCTGCTGGGCGACCGCCCGGGTCAGGCCGGAGCCGACGCCGCTCGAGAGCGCCGCGGTGGCCGCGGCAACCTGAATGAACTCGCGGCGAGAGATCATGCGCAATGCTCCTGCAAGCTCATCGTTTCAGTTGCGCACCGACGGCGTCTCGACGGGAAGGCCGATGCCGCGCCAGGCGACATAGAGCTCGAGCGCGAGGAACTCGTCCGAGAGCGGCTTGAACGGCTCGGCGCGCACGTCGAACATGCAGCCTTCGAAGCGCTCATGCAGCGGCACCAGGCGCTGGTCGCGCAGCCGGTAGGTCGGAAAACCGTTGGTCTGGCCCTGGCTGAGGAAATCGGCCCGCATGAACTTGCCGTTGTTGCGCTCGTGGCAGGATTCGCAGGCGAGATCGAGCTGGCCGTAGCGGGTGTAATAGATCTGCTTGCCGCGCTCGAACCAGGGCGACATCGGCCCGTCGGTCTTCACCGAAACCTTCATGCCGTGCGACTGGTAGCGCACGAAGGTGGTCATGTCGGTGAGCTCCCTCGACTTGAACTTCCAGGGCTCGGCCTTCATGTGCTCGGTGCGGCAGATGTTGATGCGCTGCTCGAGATTGACCGGCTTTTTCAGCTTGTCGTCCCATTTCGGCATGGCGGCGCCGACGCCCTTCATGCTGGTCTCAGCCTCGCCGTGGCAGCTCATGCAGGACTTGCCCTCGCTGCCTTCCGCCTTCTTCCAGGCGTCGGCCGCGCGCTCCACGGCGAGGAAGCCGGGGTTTTCGAGATCGTCGTCCTGCAGCGCACGGGTCTCCTTGCTGCGGAATTCGTAGCCGGAGATGATGGTCTTGAAGACATGGCCGGGCGGCGCCGGGATGCCCTTGCGCTCGGCGTCGTCCGCGACCGCGAGGGTCGCAACCGACGCGGCAGCCACGACCAGAGCGGTCAACCCAAGATATCGTCGCGCCATCCGTGCCTCCCTCAATGCGCGGTGCGCATCATGCCTTGAGCGCAATCTTCTCTTCGGCGGTGATCACCGAGCCGTCGTCGTCGGTCCAGGCGAACTTGAAGGTTCCGGCCTCGTCGATCCTGGCGTCGAACTGGATGTAGGGATTGGCCGAGATTGCCGGCTCCAGCGCACAGGAGAACACCGGCTTGCCGTTGAACTCGCAGGCGAACTTGTTGATGATCTTGCGCGGAATGGCCTTGCCCTGCGCGTCCTTGCGCTGGCCCGATTCCATGACATGCGAGACCAGGGTCTTGATCTGGATCACCTCGCCCTTGGCCGCTTCCTTGGGGAGCTTGATGCGCGGTTTGTCTGCCATTGTTCCTCTCCTGAAGCCCTTTAGCCGCCGCAGCCGCCGATGGTGACCTTGACGGTCTTCTGCTCCGTGAACAGCGACCCGTCACTCATCTTCGCGACCGCGATCACGTTCTGCGTGGTCGCGAGCCGGATCCGGATCGCGGCCTCCGCCTTGCCCGACATCGGCGTGAACGACAGCGTCGCCACACCCGCATTCGGGTTGCCGTCGGCGATGATCATGACGTCCTTGACGTAGGAGTCCGCGGTCATCGGGCTCTCGATGTTGATCGACAGCGGAACGGTGTTGCCGTTCTCCGCGATCTCCGGCAGGTCGAGCGAGATCTTGCCCTTGACCGGCTGCTTGCCGCCGGTGAACTTCTCGATCCACTTCGCCGCGTCGCCCGTCACTTCGGCATCCGCCGCCATGGGCATCAGCGTCAGCATGACGAAGCCGCCCCCGAGCGCAAATGCTTGCCGTCGATTGATGGCTTTCATTCCTGATCCTCCTCGCCGTCAGTTCAGCGTCTTGAGAAAAGCGATGACGTCCTCGACCTGTGCGGCCGTCAAAATGGACTTGCCGACGAATTCCGGTCGCACCCGGCTGAGGCCGTCGTTCTTGAAGAACGCCGGCATGACCGTGTTGGTGAAGATGCGCTTGGGGTCGGCGATGATGAGGCGCAATTGCGCCTCGCTGTAGCGGCCGGCGACGCCGTCCAGGGACGGGCCGAACTCGCCGTGGAATTCCTCGGATTTCAGGCTGGTGACCTGATGGCAGGCCAGGCAATTGCCGAGCGTGCGCGTCAAGAACACCTTCTTGCCGGCGGCGGCATCGCCGGGCGCGCCGGTCAGGGATTTGGGCAAGGCGTCGTTGACGACATCGAGCTTGATCGGCTCCTTGACGGCCTCTTGCGCGAGGCCGGCACTGGCCGACAGACAAAGTGCAACCGCAGCCGCAAGCGAGCGCCGCATGTTTCCTACCCTTATCGCGGGGTGACGCCCGCTTTCCATCACGACGGACTCACGGTCCATCAAATTCAGTTATTATGATATGTTCATATGATTGGCGCCGTCAAGCGGAATTCGCTGGACGCAGCCCGTCAACCGTTGGCGGCCAGGAAATCCCGGAACGAGCCGCGCTCATAGGCACGCTCCCGCACGAAGCGGAACATCGCCAGGAAGTGCGGCGGCTTGAGATAGCCGGGGGCCCGCGCCACCTCGCGCGTCATCGCCTCTTTCGCTGCGAGGCCTTCGGCGGACGGCGGGAAGAACTGGAAGGTCGGCGTGAAGCGGATGCCGTATTTGCGGGCGAGGTCCTTCTCCGCCAACTCCTCGCGGTCGAAATCGGTCACCTTGCGCGAGCCGACCAGGTTGAGCTGCAGCACTTCGAAATTGTCGCGGATATAGCTGGCGATGCCGGCATCGGCGAAGTTCACCAGATGCGTCTCGCGGCAATAGGGACAGCCGCGCAGCTCCCACATGATGGCGAGGCGCTTGCCGCCGGCGGTCGCGCTCTCCAGGTCTTCGCGCAGATCGAGGAAGCTCTGCAAGAACCAGGGCTCGTGATAGAGCCCGTCCTCCCCGACGGCGGGCTCGGCCGCCGCCGCGCCGCGCCCGGCCAATGCCGCGCCAGCGACCAGTGAGAGCAGACCGCGTCGCGTCGGCATGCGCAGCGACATCGGGGTTTGGTGCGTCGGAAGATCTTGCGCGTTGCTCATTTTCATTATGATATTCGAATACACGAATGTGACAAGGAGTTCCGATCTTGCGCTGCACCATCGCGCTGCTGGCGTGGCTCGCCTCGAACGCGCTCGCGTTCGGCGCGGACGCCGACAAGCCGGCGGATTTCATGACGGCGATGCCGCCGATCATGGCCAACTTACGCACGGCAGCGAGCTATGCCCGCACCGGAAACATCGCGCTGGCGCAGATCGAGACCGACGAGGCGGTCGCCCGCTGGAAACGGCTTGCGCCGGCCACCAATCCCCTGCCCGCTCACGCACCGGCCGATCTGTCGGGGTTTCTCGACCGGGGGCGCGACCGACTCACGGCGATCACGGGCGCGCTGGACCGCGGCGACAACGTCGCCGCCGGCCGCGAGCTGCTTGCGATCCGGCAGGCCCTTCACGCGCTCAGGCGCCAGGCGGGCCTCTACGATCTCGGCGACTGCGTCTTCGAGATCGCGCCCGCCATGGAAACCTTGCGTCTCGCCGCGATCCGATACGGCGACCAGCCGGCTTCTGCGAATGCCGAAGACACCGTCGCCGCCGCGAGCGCATTCCGCGATCGGCTGCAACGCTGTAACGAATGGGCCAATGGCGAGATCGCCGCTCAAGGCGAGTTCCGCCGCCTGATCGATGGTGCCATCGCCAGCAGCGGCGAGATCGCGCATGCCGCGATGGCGGGCGACGGCCCCCTCGTGCATCGCTACCTCATCGAGCTGCAGTCCTTTGCCCAGTTGCTCGACTTCCGCTACGGCTAGCCTCAGCCGATGCTGGTCAAAACAGGGAATTGCTCGAGCAGCCATTCCGAGACGGCGGGCATCAATCCGGTCAGGAACATGAGGCCCGTCGCGACCAGGAACACGCCCATCGTCTTCTCGATCAGGCCGAGATGCTTGCGCAGGCGGCCAAGCGCGGCGATGAAGCGGCCGGTGAAGGCCGCCGCGATCAGAAAGGGAATGCCGGTCCCGACCGAATAGGCGAGCAGCAGCAGCGCCCCTCGCCCGGTCGTGTCCTCCGAGCCCGCCATCAAGAGCACGGCGGCGAGGATCGGGCCCGCGCAAGGGGTCCAGCCGAACGCAAAGGCCAGCCCCATGACGAAGGCCCCCGCCACGCCGGCCGGGCGGTTGTCGACCTGCACGGTCGCACTGCGATAGAACAGAGGTATCCTGAGCAGTCCCAGAAAATGCAGGCCCATGACGATGATGAGCCCACCCGCGACGATGCCGAGTGTCGACAGATGCGCGGAGATGAAGCGCCCCGCGATCGAGGCGGTCGAGCCGAGCGCGATGAAGACCAGCGAAAAACCTGCCACGAAAGCGAGCGCCGAGAGCAGGATGCGCGGCCGCAGATCCGGCCTGTCGCCGGACAGATCCGTGACCGAAACGCCGGCCATGTAGCACAGGAAAGGCGGGACCAGAGGCAGGATGCAGGGCGACAGAAACGACAACAGGCCTGCGACAAAGGCCGCGCCCAGCGTGACGTCCAAGGTCATTTCCGCCCCATCCCTAGCACATATACGAATTCAATGATATAAAGCGCCGAGAACGTCTGGAAAGCAAGCCCGCCACGCAGATCCGAAAAGGCCCGATTGCGCAGCATGAACAGAATCGTCGTTTTGTTTGCCCTCGTCGTCGGGCTCGCGCTGCCCGCGACCGCATCGCGCGCCGCTGAGCTCGTCATGTTCGAGCGGCCCGGCTGCGCCTGGTGCGCGCGCTTCAATGCCGAGATCGGGCCGATCTACGGCAAGACCGGGGAGAGCCGGGCCGCACCGCTGCGCCGGGTCGACCTGAGCGGCCCCCTTCCCGCCGATCTCGCCGGAATCGAGCCGGGTCCCTTCACGCCGACGTTCGTCGTGGTACAAGAGGGCCGTGAGATCGGACGCATTCGCGGCTATCCGGGGGATGCCTTCTTCTTCGGCCTGTTGGACCGAATCCTGTCAAGCACGGGATCGGAACCCGAGAGGTCGTAACCGTTCTTGCCGATGTGCCGAGAGGAACTTGACGCGATGCCATTGCCGAAGCTGAAGGAGATCGAGGGCTCCGCCGAACTCGAGCAGATGATCGAGAAGGCACGCGAGGCCAGCGACATGCTCAAGGCGCTGTCTCACGAGTCCCGACTTCTGCTGCTCTGCATCCTCGCCGAGGGCGAGAAATCCGTGACCGAGCTCGAGCAGTTCCTGGGCGAGCGGCAATCGACCGTCTCGCAGCAGCTGGCGCGGCTGCGGCTCGACCGGCTGGTGACGACCCGGCGCGACGGCAAGACGATCTACTACAGTCTCGCCAGCGAGGACGTCCGCAAGATTCTCACGGCCGTTTACGACGTATTCTGCGAGCCGGTGCGCCGACGCCGGCGGTAGTTGCTTGCGCGCTGGCTTTTGTCGCCCCACCGGCGCAGACTACCCGCGGGCTAACCAAGAAAAGAAGCGGGAGGAATGCTGAGCCCTTCGATCATAGCCTTCGCATGCGGGCTTGCCGCCGGCGCCGTGCTCGGCGTTGCCGGCCGCGCGGGACGCTTCTGCACGCTGGCGATGCTCGAGGACGCATTCTTCGGATCGGATTATCGGCGGCTGAAATCCTTTGCGCTGGCTGCTGCGGTCGCGCTGCTCGCGACCCAGGCGCTCTCCGCGTTCGGCATCGTCGATCTGTCGCGCTCGATCTACCTCACGGCGTCGATCGGCCTCGGCGGCGCGATCCTCGGCGGGCTGATGTTCGGCGTCGGCATGGCCCTGGTCGGCACCTGCGGCTTCGGCACCCTGGTACGCGTCGGTGGCGGCGATTTGCGTGCCATTGTTGTCTTTCTCGTGCTCGGCCTGTCGGCGCTCGCCACCATGCGCGGCATCACCGGCATGCTGCGCGTGGCCTTGATCGAGCCGCTATCCCTGCGGCTCACGGAGGGCAGCAACCAGACGCTGACGTCGCTGCTCGGCGCCGGCGGCACGATGCGCGCGATCCTCGTAATTATCCTTTCCGCCGCGCTCGCCTTCTGGGCCCTTGCCGATGGCAGGCTGATGCGGTCACCGCGGCTGCTGGCCTCCGGCATTGCCGTCGGCGCCGCAATCGCATTCGGCTGGTTTGCGACCGGATGGCTCACCGACGACGAGTTCGATCCCGTCCGGGTCTCCTCGCTCAGCTTCGTGGCGCCGCTTGGCGACGCCATCCTCTACATCGCAACGTTCTCCGGCGCGCGGCTCAATTTCGGCATCGGCTCGGTTGCCGGTGTCGTCGCAGGCTCGTTCGCCGCTGCGATACTCGCGCGCGGCTTCCGCTGGGAGGCCTGCGACGACGCGCGCGAGTTGAAGCGTCACATGATCGGCGCGCTGCTGATGGGCATCGGCGGCATCATGTCGATGGGCTGCACCATCGGCCAGGGCCTGAGCGCGTTTTCGACGCTCGCGGTTTCGGCCCCCGTCACGATGCTCGCCATCGTCTGCGGCGCGCGCCTCGGGCTCGAGTTCACGATGACCGGCGAGTGGCTCCCGGCCGTGCGCAGACTGTTCGGGGCCTCGACCTGACGGGTTCTCCGTCACTGAGACGGCGCACGCACCGTGAGCTCGTAGGTGACGCCGTCGGGCAGAAAGCCGCCGAGCCAGTTGTAGCCCCTCTTCTCCAGCTGCGGAAACAGGAACAACGGCTCGCGGCTGAGAAACGCCGTCAGCGTTTCTCCGGGCCCCAAGCTCTCGGCCGCGGCGAGAATCCTGGTCATCGGCTCCGGCGGATCGAGCTCCTTGGTATCGAGCCGCAGCTTCGAATCCGGCCATTTGGCGCTGGGCTGCGCTCTTGTTGCCAGAACCTCGGCGGGCGCCCCGGTCGGCGTGAACAGCACCTGCCAGTCACCGCCGCCGATCTCCGTCGCGGAATGGGCAAAGCCCTTGCCGGCCATCACGTCGAACAAGGGCACCGGCTTGAAGGGCGCGTAGAGCCGGATGCCCTGGCCCGGCTGGACGCTGTCCACGGCGGCCATGATGGTCGAGAAGGGCTCGCCGCCGGCGCGCAGGATCGGACGGACATCGACATCGAGGTAGTCGGTCATCTCTTGTCCCTCTGCTTCAACGCCGTGCGCTCAATCGACTGAAACGGCCCAGCCGCCCGGCGCCGGCGCGATCGTCGACGGCTCTGCGGCCTGCACCGCTCCCGCATCTTGCAGGGCAGCGGTCACCGCCCGCGCGACAAGGTCCTCGATGCCGGGACCGCTGCCCATGATGCCGGCGAACACCACGTCGCGGCGGCCGAGCCGTGCCACCAGCTTCGGCGCATCCTTGGCGCCGTGCAGGCCTTCACCGGAGAACAGGCCGAGGACAATCGCGGGTCCGCTGATGCATGCCGCAGCCTCTTCAAGCAACGGCTGCTCCTCCAGGAAAGCGACCACGACCTTTCGACAAAACGCCCGCGTCTCGATCTCGCGTGCGACCTGCTCGGTGGCCTGGCGCGAAGCCGGATTGCGCTTCGAGCCGTGCGCCAGCAAGACGAATGTGCACTCCTCCGGCGCGAGGCCATGGTCGCGCGCGCAAGCCACGGCCTGATCGCACAGGACATCAGGCAGGCCCGGATCGAGCCCCAGCGGCGGCAGCATGTCGATCCTGCGGCCGTCGCCCTTGGCTTCGTCGAGAAGCTGGACCAGACGATCCCTGGTGAAATAGCCGCTAGACGCAAACAGAGGGTAGACCAGGATCCGGCTGGCGGTCAGCGTCTCCAGGGCTTCCCGAATGCTGGGTGTGCCCGAGATGAAGCCGATGGCGACCTCGGCCACCAGACTGCGAGACGCCAGGGCGCGCGCAAGCTGGAACGCGCCCGTGTTGCCGGCATCCGGCCGCCGCTCGCCATGGGCGGCCAGCAGCAATGCGATCGACGGGGCCGTGCCCGGCTTCTCAATGACTGGTGCCATCGGAAAAGGTGATCTTGTTCCAGACGTTGTACTTGCCCGAAGGCCGCGACATCGGAAGACGCTTCACTTCAGTAAAGGTTGCGGCATCATAGACCACCAGCGCGCCCTGGTCTTCCCAGATCGATACCAAGGCATAGCGGCCGTATCGATCGAATTCGACATGGGCTGCCGTCTTGCCCGGTTCCGGCGTGACCTTACGGACCACTTCCAGCGTGCGCTTGTCGATGATCGAGAGCGTATCCTTGCCGGCGCCCATCATGCTGTCGGCCCAGGCATAAGGCGTGTTCTCGTGGCTGCGCATGAAGAAGCCGGGTCCCGGCGTCTCGATCACCTTGATCTGCGACCAATCCTGCATGTCCAGCACGCTGATCTTGCCTGCCTTCAGAAGCGGCGTCGCCATCACCAGCCGGCCGTTCCAGGTCCAGGAGATGCCCGAGCCGAGATGAGGCAGCCCCGGCAGATCGAGCTGCTTGATGTCGCGCCCGACCGTCAGATTGACCACGATCGCCCTGCCCTCGCGCGCCGAGCCGATCAGGTTGCGATAGGGCGGATCGAAGAAGAAGTCATCGAGCGGCTCCGGGGTCTCGATCCGGCGCAGCGCGAACAGGCCTTGCGAGGACGGCAGCGCCTCGATCATGCCCTTCTCGTGGCTGTGCACGAAGCCGGCATAAACTGGCCCCGCGTTCGGATCGGTCGCGATCTCCCAGATCTCCGGAACGTCCTTCAGCGCCGCGATGAAGCTGTTGCGCGTTGGCGCCTGATATACCGCCGAGACCCGCGAGGACGTCCCCAGGCGGTCCTTCACGTCGAAGATCTTCTCGACCGACAGATCGTCGGCCGAGAGCATCACCAGCGTGTGCGGCAGATAATTGGCGACCGCGATATGCTTGCCGTCCCGCGAGATCGCGATGTTGCGCGCATTGATCCCGGCGCGCACCTCGGTCAGCATGGTCAGCGTCCAGAGATCGTATTTGCTGACCCAGCCGTCGCGCGACATGAAGAAGACGTAGCGGCCGTCGGGCGTGAATTTCGGACCGCCATGCAGCGCGAACCGCGTCTGGAAGCGTGCCAGCGGCTCGAGGCGGTCGCCGTCCAGGATCGTCGCGTGGTGATCGCCGGCCTCGACCACGACGAACAGGTTCATCGGGTCGGCCGGAAAACGCGGACGCTCGAGCGGCGGCGCCGTCGCATGCACGACGCGGCTGGCGTCGATTTCGGCCGCGCCCCAGGCGGGCACCGACGGCAGTGGCGAGGAGACATAGGCCGCGAGCGCTGCGATCTCGTCCTTGCTCAGCTTGCCCGAAAAGCCCGGCATCTGCGTGGCGGTGCGTCCGTCCGCGATCACCGCGGCGGCGCGCGCGCCCATCATGCGGCCGAGATTTTCCGGCAGCAGCGCGGGCCCGAGACGGCCGAGCCGGTCTGCGCCGTGGCATTCGGCGCAATTGTCCGCGAACAGTTTTGGCGCATCCGGCTCGGCACGCGCGGGGCTTGCGAGCGCGAGCAGCGCCAGGGCGACGAGAATGCGGTCAAACAGAGAGCGGCGCTTCATGACGTGTCCCGCGATAGATGCTGGTCTTGACCCGCTCGGACGGCGCCGCAAGGCCGATCTCGGCATCGCTGAGATAGCAGCCGGGATCTTCGGCCCAGGGATCGCCGGTGATCCGTTGCGCGCGCACGCGGGTGCTGCCGTTGCAGATGTCGAAATGGACGCAAGCACCGCAGCGCCCGGAGACGTGACGCGGCCTCTGTTTCAGGCCCGCCATGATCGGATCGGAGGTGTCGGGCCAGATCTCGGAGAACGGGCGCGTCTTCACGTTGCCGAGCGTGTGGTGCCACCACATCGTATCCGGATGCACGTTGCCGAGATTGTCGATGTTGGCGACGTTGACGCCGGAGGAATTGCCGCCCCAGCGCACCAGTTTTGCGCGCAGGCTCGCGGCATGATCGGGCACGGTTCGCTCGGCCCAATGCAGCAGATAGACCGCGTCGGCGTCGTTGTTGCCGGTCACGATCTCCATCTCGCTGCCCGACTGCGCCCAGCGCCAGGCCCGTGCGATCACCATGTCCATGCGATCACGCGTGGTCTGCCACATGGCGTCGTCGCCGCGGTTCTTGTTGCCGCGACCGGCATAGACGAGGTGCGAGAGGTAGAACTTTGGAAAATTCTCCTGCTCGACCAGATCGAGCAGCCGCGGCAGCTCCGCCGCGTTGTCCTCGGTCATGGTGAAGCGCACGCCGACCTTGATGCCGCGGTCGCGCAGCAGCCGCAGCCCGTTCAGCGCCTCGTCATAAGCGCCCTGCTTGCGACGGAAACGATCATGGGTCTCGCCGATGCCGTCGAGCGAGATGCCGACATAGTCATAGCCGATGTCGCGGATGCGGTCAGCCATGGCGGCATCGACCAGGGTGCCGTTGGACGACAGCCCGACATAGAACCGCATCGCCTTGGCGCGCGCCGAGATCTCGAAGATGTCGCGCCGCATCAGCGGCTCGCCACCGGAGAGGATCAGCACCGGCACGCGGAACGCCTTGAGGTCGTCCATCACGCCGAACACCTGCGCGGTGGAGAGCTCGCCGGGAAAGTCGACGTCGCCGGAGATCGAATAGCAGTGCTTGCAGGTGAGGTTGCAGCGGCGGATCAGGTTCCAGATCACCACCGGTCCCGGCGGCTGCCGAACCGGCCCTGTCGGGGCCGGCTCGCTCAGCTCGCGTAAGTATTGGCTCAGGCGAAACATGACCGGCTCCCGTCAGGCGGCAATGCGAAGGCCGGTCTTCTTCAAGATCCGGGTCGAGAACAGAACCTCGTGGGCCCGCGCGGCGGGACCGACCAGCACGGCAATCTCGGCGACCTTCGCCCTCACCTCGTCCCGGGTCCGGCCATGGACCATGGCAAAGAGATTGTAGGGCCAGAGCGGCAGATGACGTGGCCGCTCATAGCAATGCGTGACGAAATCGAGCGCGCCGACCCTGGCGCCGATATCGGCGACGGCCTCATCCGCGATGTCCCACACCGACATGCCGTTGGCAGTGGTGCCGAGCGCGTAGTGATTGGGGATCGCGCCGATCCGGCGGATCGCCCCCTCCTCGAGCAGCCGCGTGAGGCGGTTGATCACCCCGGCTTCGTCGAGGTTGAGCTGATCGGCGAGCGCGCGATAGGGCTCCGCGACCAGCGGAAGTCCTGCTTGCGTGGCGGCGATCAGCTTGCGGTCGATGGCATCGAGCATGTCTAGACCTCCACGCGGAACCCGACGAAGAACTCGCGCGTCTTGGGCATTGCGCGCACGCGAAGGCCCGTCTCGCGCTCGATCTCCGCAATCACCTGCGCGATGCGGGCCGGATCCTCGGCCGACACGACGAACCACATGTTGAGCTCGTGATCGCGCTCATAGTTGTGCGCGATCTCGGGATGGGCGTTGACGAGCCCGGCGACCTCCTCGAACCGCTCGGGCGGCACGGCGATGGCGGCGAGGCAGACGGCGCCGCCCAGGGCTTCCGCATTCCAGAGCGGGCCGAACCGGCTGAGCTGACCGCCCGCGATCAGATTGCCGATCTCCTCGATCATCTCGCCCTCGCTGAGGCCGAGCTTCGCGCCGGCATCGCGGTAAGGCCGCTGCGTCAGGGGAAAGCCACCCTGCAGGCCGTTGATGATCGCCTTCTCGGTCGGGTCGAGCGAGCGCATCAATTCGTCTCCTTGCGCCGCGAGAACACAGCGCCGCGCTGCTTGAAGCAGCGTTTCGAGAACAGCACGGCCTGCTGCATCAGGCCGGTCTCGGCGAGCAGGTTCAGCTCGTCGATCGCGGCATAGGCCTCCTCGCGCGCGCGCGCATGCACCATGCAGAACAGGTTGTAGGGCCAGACCGGCTGACGGCGCGGACGCTGGTAGCACAGCGTCACGCTGGGATGACGGGCGAAGATCGCGGCGACATCGTCGATCATCCCGTCCGGGACGTTCCAGACCGCCATCGCGTTCGACCGGAAGCCGAGCTTGTCATGGCGGACCACGCAGCCGAAACGCGTCACCACGCCGGCCGCGACCAGGTGCTCCAGCCGTGCGATGACCTCGTCCTGGCCGAGTGCGAGCTGATCGGCGACCGCAAGATAAGGAAGCTCGACCAGCGGCAGCCCGTTCTCGATCGCCGCGAGAATGCGCTGGTCGCGCGGATCGGGACGGTAATCCCCCGCGGCCGGCGCCTGGCGCTTCTGCGTACGCGGCTCACGCAACGAAAAGCCGAGGCCGAGATGATAGGCCTGCACCATCGGCAGGTCCACGACGGGCAGGCTCGCCTGCGCCTCGATCCTGTCGATGGTGTCGGTGATCGCAGCGGCGTCTCCGCCGGCGATGACGAACCACAGATTGAGATCATGCTCGCGCTCGTAATTATGCGTGACCAGTGGCTCGCGGCTGACAATGCCGGCGACCCGCTCGAGCCGATCAGGCGGAACCTGTATCGCGGCCAGCGTGCTCGCGCCCACCGTGTTGGGGCGCACCACGGCGCCGACCCGGGAGATCAGATCGTGCTCCCGCATGCGCCGAAACACGCCGATCGTCGCCTGCTCGTCGAGCGCTGCGGAGCGGCCGACGATCTCGAACGGCTTCGCGACAAGCGGAAAATCGTGCTGCCAGCGATCAATCAAAGCGAGCTCGACCGAGCTTGGCGTCATTGTCCGATCCTCGTGGCGCGCGCGGTGAAGAAGATTCCGGACGGCTTCTGCGCCGGGATCTCCGTCTTCTTCGCAAAAGTGGCGGCGTCATAGACGTCGATGCGGTCGGCATCGCGCACCGAGACCCAGACCTCGTTGCCACGCGGGGTAAACTCCATGTGCAGCACAGCCGGGCCGGGCGTCAGGCGGTGAATGACCTTCAGCGTCTCGGTGTCGACGATCTCGACCGTGTCGTTGAAGGGGTGCGCGAAATTCACCCAGACATGGCGCCCGTCGGGCCGCGCCACGGCAAACACCGGCTGACCATGGGTCGCAGTGCGTCCGACCTCGGCGAAGCTGCGGAGATCGACCGCGATCAATTCGTGATGGCCGACGGCGGGAAGCAGCAGCTTGTCGCCGGTCGCGCCCCAGCCTTCCAGATGCGGCATCTTGTAGACCGGCAGCGCCTCCTGGCCGCGGCCATAGCCGCCCAGGATGCGCTCGGCCTTCAGCGGCGCGCGCCAGGTGTCGACATGCACGACGCCGTCCTCGCCGAACAGGCCCGCAAGATAATGACGGCCGTCGGGCGTGACGTTGCCGTCATAGGGCAGCTTGCCGACATCGGTCAGGCGGGTGATGGCGGGGGTCTCGACATGGGTGAGATCGGCGATCCAGATCTCGCCGGCGTCATAGAGCGCCCAGGCAAAACGCCGTCCGGGCAGGTCGACCAGCCCGACCGTCTTCGAGGCCTTGCCGCCCGCACCGATCGCCGGAATGTTGGCGACGAAATCGAGCGTCCTGGCGTCGAAGACTTTCACCCCGCCCGGCTCGTAGTTGGAGACCGCGATCAGCGCGCCGTCGTCGGAGATGGCGCCGCCGATCGAATTGCCGGCCTGCACGATGCGCCTCGCGATCGTGCTCGTGAGCATGTCGATCTTGGTGAGGCCGCCGTCACGTCCGAAGACATAGGCGTAGCGCTGGTCCGGCGAGAACACTGCGGACGCATGCGAGAGATCGCCGAGTCCCTCGACACGACCGATCGATTTGCGTTCGGTGGCATCGACGATCAGCACCGAGCCGGTCGCGCGCTCCACCACGAGGCCGAGATTGCCGGTGCCGCGCAGCTCGTCGGCGCGCAAGAGTCCCGGCATCAGCAGCAGCAGGGCCAGACACCACCGCGCCACGAACCTCATGGCAGATCTCCCTGCTGCAGATGCTCCACGATCCAGCGCACGTCGGCTTCGCTCAGCAACGGACGCCAGGGCGGCATCGGCGTGCCCGGCACGCCGTCGAGGACGATGCTGACGAGTTGCTCGCGGCTCCAGGCGCTCAGATGATCCGGCGTCAGCGGTTTGCCGAGCCCGCCCTTCAGCGTCAGCCCATGACAGGAGCCGCAGTCCTGCCGCACCAGATTGGCAAGCTTCGTGGCATCGATATCTGCGTCGCCCGCGGCGGCGGGCCCGATCGCGACGGCCGATGCCAAGGCGACGCTAGGCCACAACTGAAATCGCCTCGCAAATGGCCGCATCGTTCCGCGCGCTCCGTTCCTGAGCGATTCCTGCGACCTTTCCGATGATGAAAAGGACGGGACCGCTGAAGGAGGCGTCTTTCAGAGCGACCGGAAGCGCCTCCAGAGGCGTACATACTCGGCTTTCCTGCGACGTCGTACCTTGACACACCGCAAGCACCGGCGTGGTTCCCGGCAGACCCTGCGCGATCAGGTTGCGGACGATCTCGTCGATATTGGCAAGGCCCATATAGACGACCAGCGTCGTGTCGGGATCGGCGAGGCTCTTCCAGTCGAGATCGAGCGGCTCGTTGGCCTTGCGATGCCCGGTCACATAGCGCACGCCGGAGGCGAGGCCGCGATGCGTCAGCGGCATCCGCGCCGCTGCGGCGCAGCCTTGCGCCGCGGTGATTCCCGGCACCACTTCATAGGGAATGCCTGCCTGATCGAGCTCGGCCGCCTCCTCCGAGCCGCGCCCGAAAATGAAGGGGTCGCCGCCCTTGAGCCGGACCACCGTGCGGCCGGCGCGCGCCAGGCGGACCAGCATCTCGTTGATTTCGTCCTGCGGCACGGGGTGATACGCCGCCTGCTTGCCGACATTGATCTGCAGCACCCCGTCCGCAATCGTCGCCAGGATGCTCGGCGGCACCAGGCGATCATAGACGACGACGTCGGCCTCGCGAAGAGCGCGGACCGCCTTCAGCGTGAGCAGCTCGGGATCACCGGGACCGGCGCCGACGAGATAGACCTTTCCAACAGCCATGATGCGCTCCGCCGAAAACCATCGCGAAAAGGCTGGCTGGTGCGGCGATCGCTCGCCGCACCAGTCCATGCTTGTCAGTAGACGTCGTTACGCGTGTTGAAGACATTGAACTTGCCGGTCGGGGTGACCAGTCGCCGGTCACGAATGACCGTCTTCAAGGTCAAGGTCTTGTCGTCGACGACCACGATCGCCGAGTCCTGCGCCTTGTTGTTCCAGACGGAGAACCAGATCTCCGTGCCGTCCTTGTTGTACTCGCCTTGCACCACGCGACGGGCGCCTTCCGAGATGCCGGACCATTGACCGATCGGCAGCACCTTGTAGGTCGGCTTCTCCTTGGCGAGGTCCTTGATCTTGAACACCGCGACCGACGAGGAGATCTCGGCGTCCGTGTTCAGGGGCGTGTCGACGTAGAGGTTCTCCGACTTCGGATGCGTCTTGATGAAGAGCGATCCGCCGCCCTGCCCGTCGACCGTCTGCACGACCTTCCAGGCGAACTGCTTGTGCTTCTCGGGATCGGTGCCGATGAAGGAGATCTGCTCGCTGCCGAGATGGCTCGTCGCCCACACCGGCCCGAACTTCGGATGCTCGAGATTGGCACCGCGTCCGGGATGCGGGGTCTGGCCGCCGGTTTCGACGACGCCGACCAGCTTGTCCTCCTTGGTATCGACGATCGCGACCTTGTGGCGGGCGTTCGCCGCGACCAGGAAGTAGCGCCCGGTCTTGTCGAAGCCGCCGTCATGCAGGAAGCGCTCGGCCTCGATCGACGTCACCTTCAGGTTCTTGAGATCCTGATAGTTGACGAGCAGGACCTGGCCGGTCTCCTTCACGTTGACGACGAACTCCGGCTTGAAGTGCGAGGCCACGATGGAGGCCACGCGCGGCTCCGGGTGATACTCCTGCGTATCCTCGGTCATGCCGCGGGTCGAGACCACCTTGAACGGCTCGAGCGTGGCGCCGTCCATCAGCACGTATTGCGGCGGCCAGTAGGCTCCGGCGATCGCAAACTTGTCCTCATAGCCCTTGAACTTCGAGGTTTCGACCGAGCGCGCCTCGGTGCCGATCTTGAGCTCGGCGACCGTCTGCGGCGGGTCCATCCAGAGATCGATCAGGTTGAGCTTGGAGTCGCGCCCGATGATGTAGAGGTAGCGCCCCGATGCCGACATGCGCGAGATGTGCACGGCATAGCCGGACTTCAGGACGTGCTCGATCTTCTTGGTGTTGCCGTCGATCAGCGCGATTTCGCCGGCGTCACGCAGCGTCACCGAGAACAGATTGTCGATGTCGAGCTTGTTCATCTTCTTGGTCGGCCGCTGCGCGACCGGAACCAGGACCTTCCAGCTCTCCTTGATCTCCTTCATGCCGAACTCCGGCGGCTGCGCCGGGGTGTTCAGGAGGTAGCGGGCCATCAGGTCGATGTCAGCCGCCTCGAGCTGGCCCGAGGTGCCCCAGTTCGGCATGCCGCCGGGCGAGCCATAGGTGATGAAGTCACGCAGATAGTCGAAGCCGAGCTTCTTGGTGAGATCGGGTGTCAGCGGCTTGCCGGTCGCGCCCTTGCGCAGCACGCCGTGGCAACCCGCGCAACGCTCGAAATAGATCTGGTTGGCCTTGTCGAACTCGGCCTTGGTGAGGTTGGGATCGCCCGGCTTGGTGCCGGGCTGCTCGGTCGCGCCCTTGCCGAGAACGTCCATGCTCGGCTGGTATTGGCCGCCCGGCGTCGTCTTGTGCTGCTCGACATCGGCAGGTTTCGGCGCCTGCTGCTGCGCGTAGCCGGCGGTCGTCGCACTCAGAAGCAAAAGACTCGCTGCGGCAACGCCGCCCGCAAGTCTTGGAAATAGAGAAGCTCGGCCTCGCATTACATTCCTCCAGCATGAGAATCCGATGAGGCCTTATGCAGGGATTTCGAGGAATTCTCCTTGACCGCGGTTAATCGCAACATTGATCCACCTCAATGCGCTAGCCCCGTAACGCTGCCTGATCCGTCGCATGCGATCGTCTGGAATCATCTCCGCCGCTGTACGGCATGTCCTGTCCGCACTGGCGGCGCTCTCCGTGATGTTTTGCAGCGCACACGCAGCCGACCTCGGCATCGCCGCCAAGTTCTTCTCCGAGCCCGTCACGATCGACCGTGCCGATGGCAAGCCTCCGGCAGCTTTGGTGCGGGCTGCGGACGGACGCGTGCTCGGCTACGCCTTTTCAAGCCTCGATGTCTCGGGCTCCGTCGGCTATGCGGGCCGGCCGCTCGATATCGTCGCGGCGGTGACGCCCGACGGCATTGTCGCCGGCGCCGAGATCGTCGCGCATGAAGAACCGATCCTCGTGATCGGAATTCCCCGCGACGCGCTCGCCGCCTATGTCGCCAGTTTCCGCGGCTTCGACGTGCGCGGCGGCACCACGCTCACATCCGCCGGTGAGTCCGCGCGCGGCCCGCACGCCGTCGCCGGCGCGACCATCACGAGCACCGTGATTCGCGATGCGATCGTGCGCTCGGCGCGCGCCGTGCTGCGCAGCCGGACAAGCAGGCCGGAGCGGGCGGCACGGCTCGACCGTGAAACGCTGCGCCGTCTGTCCTGGTCTTCGCTGCTCGCGGAGGGCGCCGTGCAGAGGCGGCTCGTGAGTCGCGGCGAAGCGGCAAAGCTGCTCGGCACGCGCGACAACGAACCCGACAAGGCCTTCATCGATCTCTGGATGGCGCTCGCCACCCCGCCGCCGATCGGCGAGAGCCTGCTCGGCCAGCGCATTTACGAGAGCGAGACGGCGAAGATCGGCCCCGAGGACGATCTGCTCCTGATCGGCGCATCCGGACTCTATTCGTTCAAGGGCACGGAGTGGCGCCAGGCCGGGACCTTTACCCGGATCGAGATCGTCCAGGGCTCGCGAACGCTGCGTCTCAAGCCCGCCGATCATACGGCGGTGGAGTCGCTGCACGCAGCCGGCGCGCCGGAGCTGCGCGAGATCGCGGTGTTTCGCATCCCGCAAGCGAGCGGCTTCGACTCGACCAAGCCGTTCCGGCTCGACGTCGATCTCGGCGCCGGCGCCGCGCCGAGCGGTCCCGCATTGGTCTCGCTCGACTATCGCATTCCCGAGCGTTACCTGATCGCCGCGCCCGCCGAGCCGCCCGCGGCATCGACGACGGCCGCCCCCACTCCGGTGCAGACGGTGTGGCAAGAGATCTGGTGGGCGCGACGATACGAGATCGGCGTGCTCGGCGCGATGCTGACGGTGCTGGCGGCCATCCTGATCTTCCAGGACACCGTGACGGCCCATGGCGTGTTCTACTATCGGCTACGAACAGCCTATCTGCTCACGACGCTGGTGTTCCTCGGCTTCATCGCCAACGCGCAGCTCTCGGTCGTCAACGTCCTGACCTTCATCCACGCCCTGCTCTCCGGCTTCCGCTGGGAGCTTTTCCTGCTCGATCCCCTGGTGTTCCTGCTCTGGAGCTTCGTCGCCTTCAGCATGCTGTTCTGGGGCCGCGGCGTGTTCTGCGGCTGGCTCTGCCCGTTCGGCACGTTGCAGGAGCTGACCAATCAGCTTGCGCGCCGGCTCGGCATCAAGCAGATCGAAATCCCGTTCGGGCTGCACGAGCGCCTGTGGATGATCAAATATGTCGTCTTCGTCGCCATCCTGGCGATCTCGCTGCGCTCGATCCTGACCGCCTTCCAGCTCGCGGAGGTCGAGCCGTTCAAGACCGCGATCACCATGAAGTTCCTGCGGGAATGGCCATTCGGCGTCTACGCCGGATTGCTGCTGCTCGCGGGCCTGTTCGTCGAGCGCTTCTACTGCCGCTACCTCTGCCCGCTCGGCGCGGCGCTGGCGATCCCCGCCCGGATGCGGATGTTCGAATGGCTCAAGCGTTACCGCGAATGCGGCGCGGAATGCCATGTCTGCGCACGGCGCTGCACCGTGCAGGCGATCCACCCGCTCGGCCAGATCAACCCCAATGAATGCATCTATTGCCTGAAGTGCCAGGCCAATTATTTCGACCAGGACGTCTGCCTGCACCTGAAGAAGCGCGCACAGCGGCGTCAGCCGTTGCCGCCAGCGCCTTCCAAGCCGTCGTGAGGAAATGCGATGCTTCCTGATCGTCCGACACGCCGTCGCGCCATCACGATCTTCGCATCGGCCGCTGCGGTCGCCATCGCGGGTCCCGCCAGTCCGGCCCGGACCGATTTCGAATGGCGCGGCACGGCGATGTGCGCCGATGCGTGCATCCTGTTCAACGATATCGAACCGGCAAAAGCCAAGGGAATTGCCTCGCTGGTCGAGACGGAGATCGACCGCCTGGAAAACGAACTGAGCCTGTTTCGATCCGGATCGGGGCTGTGCAGGCTCAATCGCGACGGCGCGCTCACCGCGCCGGGCGGCGATCTGCGTCGCGCATTGACGCTGGCGCTCGAGATCGCAGCCGTCACGAACGGCCTGTTCGACCCGACCGTGCAGGCGCTGTGGGAAGCCCATGTCGACTGGTTCGCGGACAGGAGCCACACCGGCCTGCCGCCGCAAGCACTCATCGTCCGCGCACGGCAGGCCGTCGACTGGCGGACTGTCAGGATCGAGCCTGATTCAATTCGCCTCGGCGACAACCAGCGTCTGACGCTCAATGGTCTTGGCCAGGGTTACGTCACCGACCGCGTGGCGGACATGCTGGCGGCGATGGGCTTCACCAACATCCTGGTCGATCTCGGAGAGATGCGGGCGATTGCCCCGCGCCGCGACGGATCGCCATGGCTGATCGCGCGCAGCGGCGCCGCCCCGCTGCAGCTGGCGGACGGTGCTCTTGCCACGTCAGAAGGCTCGGGCTGCGTGCTCGGTGCTGATGGCGCGGCACACCATCTGTTCGATCCGCGCAGCGGCCGCAGCGCGGGTCATTGGCGCACCATCACCGTGCACCATCGCTCGGCCGCAATGGCCGACGCCTTGTCGACGGCACTCTCCATCGCATCGGCGGATGAGATTCAGGCATTGCTGCCCCGGCTGCGCGGCACGGCGATCTGGGCCACCGATCCGGCAGGGCATCGTTCAACCTGGGCCGCCGGCCCGCGCGACGGCATCGTCGGCTGAGCGACGATGCACGCCGAGAAAGCGCGTGAGCGCCGTCTCGAAGGACGAGGCGCGCGCTCAGTTTGGACAAGTCAGCTTACTTGGTCTTGCCCTCGCCGTCGTACTGCTTGAGGAAGGCCCAGAGATTCTTGGCCTCGGCTTCGTTCTTGATGCCGGCGAAGGCCATCTTGGTGTTGGGCACCTTGGCCTTCGGATCCTTGATGTAGTCGAGGAAGCTCGCTTCATCCCAGGTGATGCCGGAATTCTTGTTGGCATCCGAATAATTGTAGCCGGCAACCGATCCCGATTTGCGGCCGTCGAGACCGTTGAGCACCGGCCCAACCTTGTTCTTGGCGGTCGCGCCGACGTCGTGGCAGCTGGCGCATTTCTTGAAAGCAGTGGCGCCCGCCGTCACGTCCTGCGCGTAAGCTGCGCTGCTCGAGACCGCGGCGACTGCAAATGCGATCAAAACACGCTTCATTTCATCGTCTCCTGTTTGAATGAAACTGGTCGGGCTACGCCGCGGATAGGCCGGCGCGGAGGGTAAAAAAGAAAGGCCGGCGTTTGCCGGGCTTTGGAGAAGGATCAAGCCGGCACCGATTTCGCCTCGGGTCGGATCGCGCGCGGCGCCGGCGGCTGCGCGCACATCATCCGGGGTTTCACGGGGCAGCGGGCACTGATGCGATCGCAGGCCACGAGCTTGCAGAGCTGGGCCATGTCGCGCACCACCACGTTGGAGGCGCGCACGTCGACACCCACCGTGCGCAACTTGGCGAACACACGCGAGAGCGACTCCGGCTTCAGCCCCAGCCTGCCTGCGATCAACGATTTGTCGTAAGGTAGCGTGATCGTGCATGGCCCCTTGGTCCGCGGCGCCAGCGAGGCGAGAAACTCGGCCACACGCTGCGTCGCGCTCTGCGCCATCAATTGTTCGATCTGCTGAACCATGCGGTGCAGATGCTGCGAGGTCGAAGCGATCATCGCGATCGCAACATCCGGCATCTGGCGAATGCAGGCGATGACGTGGTCAGCCGGAATGACCATCACCCGGGCCGAGGTGACGGCACTGGCGGTAGCGGGATAGCGGCCGGAGGTAAATGTCACCGCCTCAGCGAGGCTCTCGCCCCTGGTGACGACGTTGAGCACGGCCTCGTCCCCGGCAGGGGTGACGCGGTACAGCTTGATCCAGCCGTCCAGGACGACAAAGAAAGCCTGGGCCGGCTCGCCCTGGCGAAACAGCGTATGGCCGGGACGGAGATTGAAGATGCTGGCAGGCCCCAGCAAGACCGCAAGTGCTTGCGGATCAAGCCCGCTGAAAACCGGTATTTCAGCGGCGATCTCAAGATCAACCGGAGTGGGCGCCATCATCGTCTCATCCCTGATGTTTGATCTTGCTGCCTGACTATTGATCATTCATCGCGACATATTTTGAGCTGGATCAATTCCGCCGAAGCGTCCGCCTCGGCCGGCTCTCCATCAACAGGATGCGATTGCACGTCGGAGCACCCGCGATGCAACAATCGACCTATTTCGATCCAAAACTCTTTGTGGAAGCGCAAACTCTTGCGCGGTCGCGACGAATTGCCCGCCACCGCTAACGGGATTCGTTTTCGCGCAAGGTGACGCGAGATGGGATCGTGACGCTGCGAGCCGCGGACGCCACCGGCGAATCATGTCCAACGCGATCCGCGAGCGCGTGCGTGTGGATCCGCGCGATCGCAGGACAGCTCATCGTCGGTCCGTTGTCGGACAGGCCTCCTGCAAACCTAGGAGGCGACCACGCGCGATTCCCGCAGCGACCCGCGGCTCGGGTAAACCTAGAACGCCCCGGCGATGGTGATCCGGAACGTCAGCGGCTCCACAGGATGCAACACGGTGTCCATCACGCCATTCTGGCAGACTGCGGTCGGCGCAGTGCCTGTCGTGCAGAGGTTATAGAGCGTGTCGGTCCTGAGCATCGACCCGTAGGCATAGGTGATCTGGCTCGCCCTGGTGTTGAGGAGGTTCAACACGTCGAGCTGAAGGCGCCAGCCATTGTCGATGCGGTAGCCGAGGCGGCCGTTGAAGATGCTGGTCGCGGCGGAGCGGAACGCGTTGTCTTCCGTCAGCGGGCTCGACGCCAGATAGCGCCAGCGCAAAGCTCCGAACCAGCCTGTCTTCTCGCCCAGCGTGACGCCGGCCGATGCCACCATCGCCGGCGCGTTCGGAATGTAGTTGCCGGGGGCGCTACCCAGCTGCGCCTCGGGATAGCCAGCGAGCGAAGCATAGACGTCCGCCTGCGCGCTGTCATGGCCGCGGAAGCGCGCATGGGTCATGGCAAGATCGGCGTCGATGTCGATCCATGACCGGGGACGGTAGTGGTTGGTCCATTCGAAGCCGTAACGGCGGCTGGCGCGGGTCGCCGAGGTGTCACCGGCATCGCCCGCAAACAGGATCTCGGAGTCCTGGTCGAGGATGAAGAAGCTGAGCGAGGTGTCAAGGCCGGGAACGATCCTGCTGCGCACGCCGACCTCCGCCCCCTTGGTCCGAACCAGCAGCGGCGACGGCGTCAGCCGCGTTGCGGGATCGCCGGGGTCCTCCGTCGTGGTCGCGCCGCGGGCGTCGTTCGAATGCATGCCGTAGCCGGCGCCGAAGAAGAACTCGGTCTGATGGAATGGTCCGAGCACCATCCTGAATTTTGGGCTGCCGAGCGCGGCGTCCGCGCGGCCGGAATTGTTGGCGTTGAACTGCGACGTGACGTCGGCGGCATAATAGTCGCCACGCCACCCCACCGTCGTCCTGAGCCAATCGGTCCAGCGCACGGTATTCTCGGCGTAAAGGCCGACGCTGCCCTCGCCGGCCTTGTCGCTGCGGATGCCAGAAAGAAAGCCACGACGGAAGGTGTTGGTGAGCGCGAGATCGATCGCGTCATAACGCGACTGCAGGCCGAAGGTCGTCTGCATCGGCAACCCTGCGAACGAGCCGTTCAGCGTGCGCGAGATGTTGGCGCCCGCCATCAGGCGGTCGTCGTGCTGGTGGAACTGGTCGCCGAGCACGGGATCGCTGAGGTAGTAGGTAAAATTGTTGAAGAGGTCGAGCTGGCTCTTCACGACATAGGCGTTGGCTTTCCACGCACCGAGATCGTCGCTTTGCGCGACGCGGCCCGAGAGCGCGAACCGGTTGGTGTTGCCGCCGTCGCTTGGATCTTCCGAGCCGAAGCGGCTGAGAAAGCCGGATGCGATCGCGCGCTGCGGCACCTGGTCGGTCGAATTCCAAGAGTTGGCATACGCCATGCCGGTGATGGAGACGCCGTCGGTCGCGGTGCCCTGGCTGTAGCGCAAGAGACCGTTGAGCTTGCGCACATTGTCCGGATTGTCCCACGGGCCGTTGTAGGTGCCGATCTCGCCGGCAACGAGCAGCGAACCGTCACCGACCTTCGCCGAATCCATGCCGAGCAGGCGGCGGTAGCCGAAGCTGCCGACGCTCACCTGCGCCAGCCCTCCGGTGCGGTCGATCAAACCGATATGGACGCTCCCGACCGAGGCGAAATCGCCTTCGTCGGCGAAGTACGGACCCTTGCGCACATCCACCGCGGCGATGGTTTCCGGGATCAGCCAATTGAGATCGGCATAGCCCTGGCCGTGCGCGTGCGTGCGCATGTTGACGGGAACGCCGTCGACGGTGATCGCAAGGTCGGTCCCGTGGTCGAGATTATAGCCGCGCAGAAAATACTGGTTGGCTTTGCCCTCGCCGGAATGCTGCGTCACGATGAGACCCGGCACGGCTTCGAGCGCCTCGCCCGGCCGCGTGAACGGGCGTGCGTTGAGCTGTTCGCCCGAGACCGTGATCTCGCTGGCCATGCTGGGCGGGCTCTTCGCACCCGATGCGACGCTGCGCACATCCTCCCCTTGCGCCGTCGCTGGCGACACGAAGATCCGACGGCCGACCGGAGACGGCTTGCCTTGATGACGCGATGCGACCGGCTTCCTGCGCACTGAGGTTTCGCCGCTACCGATCTCGATCGGCGGCAAATCACGCGAGGTGTTGCTGCTTTGCGCGAAAGCGCTGCCGTCATCCGCAAGCAACACCGTGGCCGAGAGCAACGTCAGCGCGCCGCCGCCACGACGGGGCTCACGCCGCTTCGGTTGCATCGGCGCATTCCAGAGCTTTCGTTGCGGCCCGATGCCGGCTGCCCTCGAAGATGCGGCGATAGAGCACCACCGAGACGAGCCAGGCGATGGCAAACAGCGCGATCACGGCAAAGCCAACATTGGCGAGCGACTCGTTGAGGCCGTCGACCAGCGTCCACACGCCGCCGGACAGGCCGAGCCGATCGGCCGCGAGCCCAAGCGCTTCGATACCGCCGATGAACAGCGCAACCGCCACCGAGGCGCCGGTGATCGTGAGATTGTACCAGAGCTTGCGCAGGGGATCGACGAAGGCCCATCGATACGCGCTCACCATCAGCGCGGAATCGGCGGTGTCGATCAGCGCCATGCCGGCGGCGAACAGCGCGGGGAAAACCAGGATATCGGCAACGGACGCACCGCGCGCGGCTTCGGTAGCGGAGATGCTGAGCAGGCCGATCTCGGTCGCCGTGTCGAAGCCGAGCCCGAACAGGAGGCCGAGCGGATACATATGCCAGGGTTTGGTGACCAGGCGGAACAGCGGTCCGAGCAGCCGCGCCAGGAAACCGCGATTGGCAAGCAGCCGTTCCAACCCTTCGGCGTCGTGAACGCCCTGCTCCCGCGCCGCGCGAAACGTCCGCCACAGCCCGGCGAAGATGACGAGATTGATGGCCGCGATCGCGAGCAGGAACAGCGCCGACACCGACGTGCCGATGAGACCGCCGATCTCCTTGAGCAGGCTGTCGCCGCCAAGGCCGACCACGCCGAGCGCAAGCAACAGGGTCGCGACCACGACGACGGTGGAATGGCCGAGCGCGAAATAGAGGCCGACGCTGTGCGGCGCGCCATCCGTCTGCATCAACTTGCGCACCACGTTGTCGATGGCGGCGATGTGGTCAGCATCGACGGCGTGGCGGAGGCCGAACACCCAGGCGAGCAGCGCGGTCGCCAGCACCGTCGGCCGGTCGCCGAACAGCGCGAAGGCCCACGCCCAGGCGGCGATGTTGGCGGCGATCAGCCCTCCGAACAGCACGACTGTTCCGGATCCGACCGCCCGCAAAGTGCGCCTCACCGCCTGCTCCATTCACCCGATCCCACAGTATGATGTTTATCAAGAACCCTCATACTGACAAGGGCAAGAGCCGCGCCAATTTCAACCCTACGGCCGGCAGGCTAATCGAAAGAGGCGCCAAATAATTGATTTGATGGAAGATTTTTGGTTCAGCGGAGAGCAATGCCAAATCGGGATGCTGCGCCTCTATTGGCAGGCAACGACCCACATAGCCGACCAAGTTGACCGGTCCGCACACGCCTCCCGCGGGGATCCCTGCAAAAGATCGTCTGCTGCGGTTCGACATGGATAGAAGCCGGCGGGCGCGCTGCCGCCAACGGCGCTCTCACGATCACGCCTTCACGACCGGACGGAGGCGGTTCACATGTCCACGGTCATCGACAGGAGATATGTGCGCGGCGCCCCCAGGAAGAACGTTCCGAACGAAGCCACGCTGGACCAGTAACTCTCGCCGGTCACATTCTGGATGTTGGCGCGGAAAACCGTCTTCTTGCCGTTGATCGCCGTGGTGTAGCGCGCGCCGAGGTCGAGCCGCGTCCACTCCGGTATCGACTGCTTGTTCGCGGCGTCGATGAACTGCCTGCCCGTGTAGATCACGGCTCCGTTCAAAGTGAGGTCCCTCATCCACGGCAGGTCCCACTCCGCGCCAATATTGGCCTGTACGTTCGGCACGCCGATCGGCGTGTTGCCCACATTCGCCGCGACGGCGGTCTTCGTCAGTGTGCCGTCGAGCAGAGACACGCCTCCGAGGATGCGAACATCCGGCATGAGCTCGCCGTAGACGTTGAACTCCAGCCCGCGGACGCGTTGTTCGCCGGTCGCAGCGAAGCGTCCGGCGGAGAGTTCGCCGCTCGCCTTCGAGATCTCGAAGGCGCTGAAAGTGGTTGCGATCCGGCCGAAATCCACCTTGACGCCAGCCTCGTACTGTTTGGCCACGTAGGGCTGCAGCACTTCGCCGAAATTGGACGCGGCCTGGGGAGCGACGTCGCCCCGGGCAAGGCCTTCGATATAGTTCGCGTACAGGGAGACATTCTCCAGGGGCCGGACGACGAGGCCGACCACCGGGGTCACCGCACTCTTGTCATAGGACGACGTCAGCGTTCCGACATTGGAGAGATAGTTGTTTGCCTCGATGCCCTGGCGCCGGACACCGAGGGTCAGCAGCACGCGCTCGTCGAGCACGGACAAGGTGTCGGCGATCGAGAGGCCCGTGAGCTCGCTGTCAGAGAGCCGCGGACGGCCGCTGATCTCGTTGGCGAACTGAGTCGGCGCAACAGCGGGATTGTAGATGTTCGACGTGACCAAGGTGCCGTTGGTCAGCCGCCGGTACAGGGCGTCACGATAGACCGAGGCCTGGACGGCGAGAGCGTGATGCACGAAGCCGGTGTCGAAACGGGCGCGGACACCGCCATCATAGGTGGTGCGATCGACGCTGAGGCCGAAGAACTGGGGCGTCGAGGTCGTGTCGCCGCTCGTGTTGACGATCGTCGGAAGACCGAAGAACCGCTCGACATTGGTCTTGGAGCCGCCGACATCCGCGAACAGCGTCACCTGGTCGCTGACATCGTACTCGGTCCGCAGCAAGGCGGATTGGTCGGTGATGCGCGACCATTCCCAGGATTGGGTCACGTTCAGCTTGCCGTCCGGCGCCTTCGGCACCTGCAGACCGGAGGCCATTAGAAAGGGACGTTGCGGCGCGTCGAACCGATCGGTCTGCGCGATGAGATAGAGCCACGACCTGAAGCGCTCCCCCCGATAATCGAGAGCGAGCGATCCGACACCGGTCGTTTCGGACTGGCGATCGATGGGTGTGTTGCCATCGCGGACGCTCCCGCTGGCGCGGACGCCCCATTCCTTGCCGTCGCCGTAACGCCGCGCAACATCCCAGTGACCGCCGAAGCGCGCCGTCGAGCCGTAGCTTGCGGTCAGACGGGTCAGATCCTCTTCCGCGCGCTTGGGCACGACGTTGATGACACCGCCGACGCCACCGTTGGGTGCCATGCCCGACAACGCAGCCGAGGGCCCCTTGAGCACTTCGATGCGCTCTACGTAATCGGTGAAGATGCGATAGGTCGGCGCGATTCCGTAAAGCCCCTCGAAGGCGAATTCGCCATTGTTGCCTTCATTGATGGGAAATCCGCGAATATTGAAGGAATCCACCACACCGCCCGTCGGGTGGGAGCTTCGCACGGAGGGATCGAGGATCAAGGCATCAGCGCCCGTTGCCGCTTGCTGATCCCGAACGAACTTGTCGGTGTAGCTGGTCGCGCTGAACGGCGATTTCATGGTGCTGGTGTTGCCGAGCAGCCCGAGCCGCGCCCCTTGGGCAACCTGGCCGCCGGCAAATGGCGCAGCGACAGCGGCCTGCGATTGCAGCGCGACCGCTGGAGCTTGCGGTGCGCGCCGCGCGGTCGATCGGACCCGGGGGTCGTTTCGCCTGGCCGGCGCAGGGCGGGCCGATTGTTTCGCCGGCGCTTCGACGGTCACCGGTGGAAGAGAGCTTCCGCCTTGCGATGTCTGGGATCGCGCAGGCAGTTCGAACCACGTGAGCAACGCCACTCCACCCAGCAGCGCCGCTGCTACGCGCGCCACCGTCCCAACCCCACCCGTACGTCGCATTCCCAGCAAATCCTTCACCAATCGCGCGCAGCCGCCGTGACGCAGCTCCGCACTTGGCCAGCAACGGTCATGGACCGAAGAGCAGCTCTTCGCATCCGAGTCCGGCCGGCACATGCCCCGTCAATCAATTGTTCTGCAGACGTGCACGCGCATTCGCCGCCTTCGTCTTGGCAGCAACATTCGGATACAAGCGATCTGCATCGCTTCTTTAGGAAGACGCCATCGTGGCGGCAACGCAAATGCGCGCGCCGAGACTTAGAATGCCTCGATCATTAGCGATCGACGGGCGAATGCCCGGAACGATTCAAATGCGCGTTTGATGATTCCAAATCGATGCGGTCAAAATGTCGCGGGAATATTCGGAAGACCGCGCGCGTCGGGAACGTTCCGCGCGACATCTCATTGCTGTCGCTCATATTGCGGCGACAACTGCCGCTGACGCGCTACCTCAGCGAGATCGTGATCTGACTGACATTGGCCGCAAGCTCCAACCCTGCTTTCGGTCCCTGCATCACGATCGTCACGCCCTTTTCGTTGCGCAGATGGACGCCGTTGACGCCGCCGATCAAAGCGAAGCCGCCGCCGACGGAGCTGTAGGTGCCGGCGAAGTCGCTGACCTCCCGGATGCCCGAGGCCCAGCCGTCAAGCCGGCCGACCGTTGCACCGGCCGTGATGCCGAAGCTCATGCCCGTAATCCTGAAGGGATAGGACCGACCGCGATAGGTCAGCACGCCGCTGCCGGCGCCGCCGCCGACCAGAAGGCCGCCCTTGACGATCTTGGCGCGGACGTGACCGGCCGCCTGCGCAAAGGACGGTGTCGCCGGCGCAGCCAGTCCAAGCGCCAACAGCAACATTGCGATCAGGCGAAAGCTCGGCATGCATCGATCACGGCTTTGCGGCATCGACCTTCTTCCAGGTCTGGTCGGGATCGAACAGCGTGGTGCGCTCGGCGATGAAGGTCGTGCGCTTGCCGAGATCCTTTTGATAGACGGTGCCGGCATGGTTGACGAGGAACGTCATCACCCCGGAATTGCCATACTCCGCAGGCCAGGCGATCAGCGCGAACCCGCCGATCATCTTGCCCTTGACGACGTAGTTGAGCGCGCCGCCGGGCGCATCGGAGCCCTGCCCTCTGAGGATGTGGAAATAGTAGCCGTGATAGGGCGAAGGTCCGACATCGCCTGCACGGTAGCCCTCCTTTGAAGCCTCCGCCGCCAGCGCGCCGAGCGGGCTCGGATCGCTGTCGTCGCGCCAGAACAGGCCGTCCTTCTTGCCGGGCGTCGAGACGATGCGCTGGGCGTAGACGCCCGCGCCCTCGCCGCGATCCTTGTCGGCATATTCGTTCTGCGCATCGACATAGGCGAGCGCGGTCTGGATCGCATCGAGCTCGTTGCGCCCGATGCGACGGCGCAGCACCTCGATCCGTCCCTCGTCGGTGTCGAACTCCCAGCCGGCCTTGGTGTTGAGCAACGGGATCGGGAACGGGAAATCGTCAGGCCCGAGCATCAGGGTTGCGGTCTTGTTGCCTTCCGTCTTGATGCCGTGCCTGGCGTCGTACATCGACGTGAAGCGGCGGCGGATGTCGTTGTCCGCGACCTCGTCGCCGGAGGAGACGATGTCGTCGGCAGCGCCGCCGAGCACTTTGAGGATATCGCGGGGTCCGCTCTTCACCGCGGCCGCGAGTGCCGCGGCCGCGTCCTCGGGTGTCTTGAAGGATTGCTGTGCCTGCGCTGCAGACCCCAGCAGCGCCAGCGCCATGAGACCCCGCAACATTGCGCGGCGGATGGATGTCAGGCCGGTCATGGCGTCACCTCTGCAGGGATCTTCGCGCCGCTGGCGAGCCAGTCGCGGTAGGTGCGGAATGTCAGCCCGAGTTTCTCGTAGTCAACACGCAGATAGCCATCGCTGCCGCGCGTCACGGCACCTGGCATCACCCGCTCGACCTCCTGCGCCATGACGCCGACATAGGCCTTGTCGCTGCCGATATAGCTGAAGCGATAATAGCCGAGGCCGCTTGCGAGATGGCCGAGCAGGACGACATCATGCTTCAGCGCGATGTCGGAACGTCGGCCACCGCCACCGCCGCCACGGCCGCCTCCCCCGAAGCCGCCGCCGCCACGCGCTGCCATCCCGCCACCGCCGCCGCGCCCGACCATGCTTGGTCCACCGCCACCGCCGCGCGGCATGTTCGCCATGCTGGAGCGTCCGCGTGCAGATGCCGCGGCCGCCGACCGGCCGGAGGAGACGTTCATCGCGCCGCCGCGATTGCCGCCGCCGCCGCGGTTGGCTGCAGCACCACCGCCCGCGCGGTTCGCCGCCTTGGCGCGATCGCCGCCGCCCTTGGCGCGATCCCCGGCACCAGCGCGATCACCGCCGCCCGGCCGGTCCCGCGTCCCTGCGCTTGGACGATCTCCTGCACCCGGACGATCGCCGCGATTGCCGGCGCGATCACCCGCACGATCACCAGCACGGTCACCCGCGCGATCGCCTGCCCGATCTCCTGCTCGGTCTCCTGCACCTTGATTGGGACGCAGCACCTGGTTGCCGTCACGGCCGCGGAAATCCATCCGGTCCGACACGCCGGCCTTCAGATTGTTGTTGCCGAAGCGCTGTTGAACGTTGCTGTTGTTGTAGCGCACGCCCTGACGATGCGCCGGATTGTGCTGCCAGCCATTGCCGATGTTGGTGGTGCGATGATTGACGTAGACGTTGCGGTTGCCCCAGTTGCAGCCGCCGCCCCAGTAATTGCCCCAGCGCCCGATGGCCCAGGCGGTGCCGAAAGCGAGGCCCGCCGCAACCACGCCTGCACCGATGTAGGATGGGTAGCCCCAATAATAGGGCGGATACTCCGCGTAAGGCCAGCCGCCGTAAACCGTTGCCGGATCGTAATAGGGCACGTACATCTCGGCAGGATTGGCTTGCTGGATCACGACGACCTGCTTGCCCTCCTGCGCCTGCATGCTGACCTTCTGCTGCTTGGTGGTGACCAGCTTCTTGTTGTCATAGGCCTTGGTGCGCAGGCGCTGGATCGCGTCCATCACGTCGGGCTGCTGGGCGAGAAAGGCATCGCCGAGCTTCTTGGTCCATTCGAGCTGGTCGCTCATCATGGTCAACACATCGGCGGTGCTGGCCAGGGCCTTGACGCTGTCGTCCCAGGCCTGCTTCTCGACTTCCGTCTTCAGCGCATCACCCTTTAAAGTCTTGCGCTCCTTCAGCCAGCGGTCGGCCTGCACGACCTCCAGCGGATAGGTTGAGGCCGCGAGCACGTTGGCCAGGAGTTCGTCGGGATAGAGCGCGATCGGCGCGACCAGGGCCTCCAGTTGCTCCGGCTTCAGGAGTTCGGCGGTTGGCGCGGGCGGGGTTGCGGGCTGCGCCGTGGCAACGACCGACGTCGCCATCACGAGCGCAAGTGCCATCAGGGTCTTGCCGCAGCGGAACATCACATCCTCCCTCGGACTTCCAGCGTGGGACGATCGGGCCGGGACGCGGAGGTTTGTTGATCGAGATCAACGAAACGAGGTGATCGCAACTGCTGCGGTGCGGGAGCAAGGCCCCATTCGACCAGCTCGGCATCCACGGCCTGCGAGGCCTGGTCAGCGGACGATCGGGAGCCTGATCGTGAACAACGCCCCGCCCGCGGGCTGGTTCGCGGCCGAAATCGAACCGTGATGGGCCTCGATGATGGTCTTGACGATCGCGAGCCCCATGCCCATGCCTTGCGGCTTGGTCGTGAAGAACGGATTGAAGACGTTCGCGAGATCGGAGACATCGATCCCGGGTCCCGTGTCGCCGACCTTGATCTCGGCCTCCTTGCCGGCGCGCAAGGTCGAGACGCTGACCTCGCGCTTGGCAGCGTCCGCGTCGGAGATCGCATCCATCGCGTTGATGATCAGGTTGAGAACGACCTGCTGAAGCTGGATCGGATCGCCTCTGACCGGCAGGTCGGTCACGGCGGCCACGTAGATCAACGTGATCCGGCGCCCATCGGCGACAGCCTGCACAAGACCGATGGCTTCGCGCACCATGTCGTTGAGCTCGATGTCCTTGAGCTCGAACGGTGTCTTCCTCAGAACGCTGCGCAGCCTGCGGATCACCTCGCTCGCCCGCTGATCGTCGCGCCTGATGTCGGCAAGGATCTGCCGGATCTCCTTGATATCGGGTGAAGCTGCCCTCAGCATGAGCTCCGCGGTTTCGGCGTTGGTCAGGATCGAGCCGAGCGGCTGGTTCAATTCATGGGCGATCGAGGTGGTCAGTTCGCCGACGGCCGAATAGCGGTTGGCGTGGGCAAGCTCGGCAAGGCGCTGGCGCGACTCGATCTCGGCGAAACGGCGGCCCCTGCGCTCGTGCAACAGCCCGCTGATGAGGCCCGCCTGAACCAGGAAGACCGACGTGATCAACAACATCTGCCAGCGATAGCGCTCCCAGATATTCGGTTCACGGAACATGATCTCGGCGTCGGGAGGCAGCCGACTTTCGCTGATGCCCCAGCGCCGCAATTCCCGCCAGTCATATCGCGACGCCGCGAAGCCGATCGGCTCGTATTTGATGCTCCCCGGTTTCGCGCCGCCGAGAATACCGATCGCGGCACTGACCGTCCGCGAACTCGTGTCCTTGATCAACTGCATCGGCCCGCCGACCGTACCGTTCCCGAAAAACGGCTCCTGATAGGAGAAGATCGGGGCATTCGCGACCGCATGCAGGCTGCGCAGCGCGATGTCGCTCTCATGCACGACGCCGGCCGCATCAACCGACATCAGGCCCCAGAACAGCACGGTGTGTGGCGGAAGCGTCGATGCGCGCTTGAGGATGTCATCGAACGACAAATCCGAATACCAGACGAACTCCAGACGCCCGGCGAAAGGTTTGAGCTCCCGCTTCACCTCCTCCACCCAGAACTTCTCGAGCGGCGAGGCGCCAATGATGATCGCGACCGATTTGGTGTCCGGAAGAACCTGGAGAATGTTGTCGAATGCGGCGACGAAATCGTTGCGGATCGCCACGACGACGTCGTTTTCGCCGAGATCGGCGCGATCAATCAGCCGGCGCTCCACCGCGGCCAGAACGAGCGGCGTATCGGGAAACAGTCTTGCGCGATATCTCTGTGCAAACCGGGCGGCAGGCGCGCCGATGCTCAAGACGATATCAGGCATCGCCCCTTGGTAGAGCGACTGCAGATACTCGACGAACGGCGCCTCGGGACCGGGATTGTTGAAGCGCGCCGTGAGCAGCGCATGCTCCTGGATATCCAGCGGCCACGGCGATTGCCGCTCAAGCTCGGCCTTGATGTCGCGCGCATACTCGCTCCAGGGGCGAAACTCGCGGCCGAAGGAGTGCAGCACCAGCACGCGCTTGAGCTCGCCGCGCAGGCTACGCCCGACGGCCTCCGCGCGCCCGGGCGCGAGGCACGCGGCGACGACCAGGCAGATGCACGCCAGTGCGGCCGCAGCTGACCTGGGCCTGACCGAAACACCGCACATGCGTCCGCTCTGCTCCACTCCCGCAGCTTCCGACGGCTGCGTTCCGGACAAATCTAGCGGGAATAGCGTTGCCGGGACAGTGCCGACGACGCGATCGAACCCGCTCAATGTCCGCTCAGCACCAGGGTCTGGATCGGCAGCAGCAACGCCTGAATGCGCAGCAGCAGCGCGTGAACGAGGCCGACACCGTCGACGACGTGCAGCGCGATCTTCCGGCTGGTCGGCGTATCCTTGGCCGAGATCTCCTCGTGGTTGCTCGTATAGGCGTTGACGACGCAGCTGCTGCCGGGGGTCACGCCATCCAGGCCCCCTTTGTAAAGCGGCTCCATAAACACCAGGATGGCGCCGGGACGGACCGCGTTCTGTGGATCGACCAGCAGCTCTCCGGACCGGAATTGCCCGGCTGCGATGTAATCCTGCACGGTCGTGATCACCATCGGGATGATGACCCATGGCTTGGAGATGCAGGTCGCTTCCGCGACCATGCCCTCTTTCATCACCTGCGCCTCGATCTGGCCGAACCCGGCCTGGAGCACCTTGCGACCGGCTCCCTCCGGAATGAGCACGCCCGCAGGCCGCATCAGCTGATTGACGACGTCCCCCGGGCGCACCAGGAACTGCTCGACACGCCCATCGACGCCGGCGCGGACGACGGTCTTGTCGAGATCCACCTGGGCCTGATCGAGCGCGGCCTCGGCGCTCGCCTTCTGCGCCGGCAGCAGGACGGCGATCTGCATGGACACGGATTGCTTGGCGGCATTCGCCGCGTCGATCCCCGACTGACGTTGCTCGACCAAAACCTGGAGCTTGTCGATATCACGTTGCGGAACGATGCCGGGATTGCGCCGCTGCAGCTCGCTCTTGACCTCGAGCTCGTCCTTGGCCTGCTGGTAATTGGCCTTCGCCTCGCCGACCTGCGCTTCTGCCTTGACGACGTCAGCCTGCGCCGTCTGTATGGCGGCATCGACCTCAGCGACCTTCCGCCTGGCGGTCTCCAGCGCCGCCTGCTGCTTCGAAGCGTCGAGCGTGAACAGGACATCGCCCTTCTTCACGGAAGCGCTGAAGCCGACCTTGACATCGGCGACGCGGCCCGAGCCTTCGGGCAGAATCGGCACCGTGCGAAAATAAAGCGTCGCCGATGACGTCGCCGGATGGAAGTAGAAGATCATGGTGATCAGCGACACCGTCAGCATCAGGCAGCCCGTGATGCCCCAGCGCAGCTCGTACCAGATCGAGAAGAACGTGATCTCCTTGCCGAAGCGCTTGCCCTGGGCGTATCGGCGATAGAGATAGTCGGGCAGGATCGTCAGCAGCGAGCAGAACATCAGCTCAAACATGGCTGTGCTCCTTTGCCGGCGCCGGCTTGTCTGCCGCGGGCGTCGCGGCTTCGGGCGGGACACTCTCTCCATCGGCGGCCGGCGTCGCCTCCGCAATCTTCTCGACGGACCCGGCAATGCTGCGGAGCGGCGTGCCAAAATCCGGAAGGTCGATCATCGCGAGCAGCAGACCTGCAATCCAGAAGATATGCATGTGCGTAAACAACGAAATCAGGCCGAGCACCGCGACGAATTCGAATTGCAGCTTTTGCGATTTGTGTGCCATCCGCTCGGGCAGGCTGTGCAGTTTCCAGTAGAGCGTGCCGACCCAGAGCACGGTGCCGATCAGGAACAGGCCCATCACCACCATCAGCGTATCGGTCCCGCTCCCCGGCGCCAGATAGAACGGCAGATGGTGCGGTGCCATCGGATGCAATTGGTCACTCAAGCGTCTCTCCCGGTCGGCGCAGGTCCACTTGCGTCACTCTGTTCAGGCAGCTTCCCGGATTGCTTGACTTGAATCAAGAGAATGTACCCGGCCGGACCTAGCGTTTCCTCGATGCTGATTGGATAACTATCAGGAGCCGCAGCCATGGCCGGCCTCGACGATCTCATCCCCAACGCCGCCCAGATTCGGAAGGAAGCCGCCCTCAAGGAGGCCGAGAAGGCCGAAGAGTATGTCCGCCTCGCCGCCGCGGCCGATGCCGAGAAGCGCGCGCTGATCGAGCGGCTCAGCAAGCCTTCCGGCAAGAGCGAGGAGGAGAAGATCAAGCTCGCCTCGACCATCATCCAGCGTGCGGTGCGAAACGGCTTGACGGAGGTGCTGGTCTATCGCTTTCCCAACTCGCTCTGCACCGACAAGGGGCGCGCCATCAATCAGATGGAAAAAGGATGGGAAACCACGCTGACCGGCATTCCCAAGGAGATTTTCCAGCTCTGGACCGACTATTTGAAGCCGCGGGGCTATCGCATCGCCTACCAGGTCATCGATTTTCCCGGCGGCGTACCCGGCGATATCGGCGTGACCATTTCCTGGGACGATTGAGCGCAGCAGGGGGAAACGGCATGGCCAAGGATGCGCCCGCGGAGCGAATGAAGCGGAAGGATTACGAGAAGCAGCTGGAGAAGCTTCAGGTCGAGCTCTGTCATCTCCAGGACTACGTGCGGGAGAACAAACTCCGCGTCATCGTGCTGTTCGAGGGCCGCGACGCCGCCGGCAAGGGCGGGACTATCAAGGCCATCACCGAGAAGGTCAGCCCGCGCGTGTTTCGCGTCGTCGCCCTTCCCGCCCCGTCGGACCGCGAGAAGACCCAGCTCTTCTTCCAGCGCTACATGGAGAAGTTTCCGGCCGGCGGTGAGATCGTGATCTACGACCGCAGCTGGTACAACCGCGCCGGCGTCGAATATGTCATGGGCTTCTGCACACCCGCCGATCACGAGCGCTTTCTCAAGCTCTGTCCGCAGATGGAGAGATACGTTATCGAGGGCGGCATCATCCTGATCAAGATCTGGCTCGAGGTCGGGATGGACGAGCAGGAGCGCCGCTTCAAGGCGCGCATCGACGATCCCGTCCGGCAATGGAAGCTCAGTCCGATGGACCTGGAATCCTTTCGGCGATGGTACGACTATTCAAGGGCGCGCGACCTCATGCTGAAGAAAACGAGCACGAAGGAGGCGCCCTGGTACATCATCCGCTCCGACGACAAGCGGAGGGCCCGGTTGAACTGTATCGCCCACCTTCTTGGCGCCATTCCCTACAAGCGTGTCAAGAAGGACAAGATCAAGCTGCCGAAGCGTTCCGACAAGGGCCGCTACAACGACCAGGCCAGCCTGAAGGGCATGAACTTCGTCGCCGAGCGGTATTGAACGCGAACGGGCTGCGCTGCCGCAGCCCGTCGCCGCCTCGGGTCACTTCAAGCGGATCGTGACGCCACCGACGGCCGCCGACACTTCCGCACCGACCTTCGGACCGCTGAGCTGGAGGATCACGCCGTTGCCGTTCTGCAGCTGGACGGCACCGGCGCCCGCGGCGACCGCCCCGCCCGCTCCGCCCACGGCGTAGGAGCCTTCGATGGATGCAGGCCCCTTCAGATTGAGCGCCCGGCCGACGAACTTCGTGGTCGACGCCCCGACCGTGAGGCCGACGCTCATGCCGGAGACGGTGAAGGGATATTTCTTGCCCCGATAGAGCAGAACGCCCTCTCCACCACCGACGCCGACAATGAAGCCGCCCTTGGTGAACACGACGGCGACCTGGCCGGTCTCGGCGCGCGACGGCGTGCTGAGACCGGTCAGGACTGCAATCGAGGCAACCAGCGCAATGCCCGTGGCAAGTTTCTTCATGACGTACTTTCCCCTTGTGATCATTGCGCAAGAATCATCGCGAAATAGCCGAACACGGTAAGCAGGATGCCCGACACGGCGTAGCCGACCGGGAATCCGATCCAGGGCACGGAGCTCTGGATTTCGACCGCAGCTTCGCGGCACGGACCGGAATGCGAGCGTGCGCCCGCGACGCCGCCCATCAGCACCGCCGGATTGATCTTGAAGACGTGGAAGCCGATCGCCCAGACGATGAACGGCGGGATCGTGCAGGCAATGAAGCCGACAAGGAAGATCTTCAGAGCGACCGCGCCGGTGAGTTGAGCCAGCAGTCCGGCGCCGGCATTGACGCCGACGATGGCCACGAAGACGATGAGGCCGAGATCCTCCAGCACGTTGCGCGCCGCATTCGGCGTGTTGCCGAAGAAGCGAAGGCGCGACACGATCGAGGATACGATCACGCCCGAGAGCAGCAGGCCGCCGGCATTGCCGAGGCCGATCTTGGCGCCGAACGCCGGGAACTCGATCTTCCCGATCAGGAAGCCGAGGATCATGCCGACCGCCAGCGTCAGCAGATCGGTCGAGGTGTTGGACCGCGCGATCCGGCCCCACATCTCGCCGAGCTCGCTGACCGCAGACTTCAGGCCGACCACGGAGACGATGTCCATCCGCTCCAGCTTGGTCTTGAGACCGGCCGGAATCTGCACGCCGCCTCGTTCGACCTTGGTGACCTGCAACTGGCCCGCGAGCGCGGTGTCGCGGAAGGACTCGAACGTACGTCCCACCATCTCCTTGTTGGTGACGAGAATCTCCGCCTGGTCCATCGGGATGCCGAGCGTCTTGGCATCGGCGACCTCCGGCCCGATCAGACCCATCTTGTCGGTGAGATGCTCGGTCGAGCCACCGAGTGCGACGACGTCGCCCCTCTGCAGCACGAGCTCGGGGTCGGCACCTTGCGCCTCGCCACCGCGCGAAACGTTGACGATGCGGTATTCCGGGTTGATTGTCCGGAACTTGGCGATGCTCATCCCCGCCGTTGCCGGATTCTCCAGCCTATAGGCACGCAGGCCGAACTGGCGGAAGCCCGTGAGACCGCCACCCTCGAGATCCCTGACGCCAAATTCCTGCTCGTACTGCCGGGCCGCCGCCTTCGCATCGACACCCCACCAGCGCGGCAGATATTTGCAGATCAGGATGATGCCGACGGTACCCCAGATGTAGGTGATACCGTAGGACAGCGCGATCATGCCGGAGGCATCCTCAGCCTTCATGCCCTCGGGCAGCTTGACGACGCCCGAAGTGACGGCCTGCTCGGCCGAACCGATCGCCGCCGACATGGTCTGGGACCCCGCCAGCATGCCGCCGGCCGCACCGGGCGGAAGCGAGAACATCTTGGCGCCGATGACGACCAGCGCGAGCCCGAGGACGCTCGACACCAAGGCCAGGATGCAGAACTTCAGTCCGTCGCCCTTCAAACTGTTGATAAAGGACGGGCCGACGCGCAAGCCGACGCCGTACATGAAGAGATAGTAGAACAGGCTCTTCGCAAAATTGTTCAGCTCCAGCTTCACGCCGTAGCTGGATGCCCAGACGGAAACGCCCGCGCCGACCACGATGGCGCCGGCGACCATGCCGAGGCCATAACCCTTGATGCTGGCCCGGCCGATATAGACGGCGAGACCGACGACGAAGAACAGCAGCAGATACGGGTTCTGCTGCAGGAACGTGAAAAACGCCTGCATGTTGGTCCCCTCCAAGCCTATGACGCGGCCTTGAGCTTCGGCTGCGCGCCGGGTTTCGGCCGGCCGAGTTTCGCCAAGGCTTCGGTGCGAACGAGCTTCAACCCTTCCTTGGCGTCGTAGCCGTGGATCTCCTTCACATCGAGCTTGCGCATGAAGTCGATGGTCTCCTGCGTGATGACCTGTCCCGGCACCATGATCGGGAAGCCCGGCGGATACGGGATCACGAAGTTGGCCGAGACGAGCTCAGGTCCCGCCTTCAATCGCCGATCGATCTCGGGATCGTTGAGGCGGATGTGCTCGCAGCCGGCGACGTCATAGGCGGCGTAGAAGCCGGTGCGGATGTCGCCTTCGTTGGTCCTGGTGCCGGCATCGCCGCGGAAGCTCGGGTGGAAATGCGAGAAGTTCGGCAGATCCGGCACGTCCTTCATCAGGCTCGTCACCCGCGCCTCGAACGTCTTGCGGGCATTGGCGCCGCCATGGGCAAGGCCGCGATCGATCTCGCCCGCGATTTCGGCGAGCACGCGGACGAGATGCGCGACGTCACTGCGGGTGTTGTTGATGTTGGACTGGACCAGGACGGAGTTGCGCGAGGTCTTGTTGACCTGAATATTGTACTCGTTGGCGAGAATGCCCTTGAACTGCGTGCCGTCATAACCGGCCATGCCGCACACCAGCGTCATGCGGGTCGGGTCGAGGCAGAACTCATCCTCATCCAGGCTCTTGAGCGTATTCGCCCAGTTGACGCCGGGAGCGAGAAAGTCCGTGAAGCCGCTCTGGCGGTATTGCGCGGGCACCATGGCGTCGGCACCGAGGATGCGGAAGTATTTCGAGATCAGCGGATTGTTGTTGACCGCCTGGCGGATCGCGAACGCGATCTCGATCGCATTGGCGACGAGGCCATAGCCCTCCAGCTCCATCTGCCGCCGCGAGATGTCGAGGCTGGCGATCAGTTGCTGGTTCGGGCTGGTCGAGGCATGGGTGAACACGGCCTCCTTGAATTGCTGCTCGACCGTATGGAATTCGACGTCCTTCACCGAGAGCATCGAGCCCTGGCGGATCGCCGACATCGACTTGTGGGTCGAGTTGGTCTGGTAGACGCGCAGCCGGATCAGGCGCGGATCCGGGATCAGCCTGGTCTTGAGCAGCACCTCGTCGGACGGATTCTTGCCGAGCTCGGCCTGCTGCTTCTCATAGGCCGCAACCGACTTCGGATCACGCATCCACGCCTCGATCTCGTTGGCGGCGCCAAGTCCGGTGCGGCGGCGCAGGAACGGCGAGAAGCGCGCGAAGCCAAACCAGGCCTCGTCCCACAGGAAGATCAGATCGGGCTTGATGGCGAGACATTCCTCCATCACCCGGCGGGTGTTGTAGATGTGGCCGTCGAAGGTGCAATTGGTGAGATCGACCATCTTGACGCGGTCGAGCCGGCCGTCCGCCTTTGCGTTCAGCAGCGCCTGCTTGATCGTCTTGAGCGGCACCGCGCCGTACATCGAATATTCCGTCATCGGGAACGCCTCGACATAGAGCGGCTGCGCGCCGGCCAGCACCATTCCGTAATGATGCGACTTGTGGCAGTTGCGGTCGACGATCGCGATGTCGCCGGGCGCGAGCAGCGCCTGCACCGCCATCTTGTTCGAAGTCGAGGTGCCGTTGGTGACGAAGAAGACGCGGTCGGCGCCGAGCGCCCTCGCCGCCTTCTCCTGCGCCTTCTTGATGTTGCCGGTCGGCTCGAGCATGCTGTCGAGGCCGCCGGTGGTGGCGCTGCTCTCGGCCAGGAACAGGTTCGGACCGTAGAACTCGCCCATGTCGCGGATCCAGTCGGACTTGAAGATCGACTTGCCGCGCGCGATCGGCAGCGCGTGGAAGGTCCCGATCGGCCGCTGGGCGTATTTCTTCAGATTGTCGAAGAACGGCGTGTCGTAACGATCCTGGATGCCTTCGAGGATCGACAGATGCAGCTCCAGAAGCTCTTCGACGGAATAGAAGATGCGGCGAACCACATCCGCCTCGGGATTGCCGGCCAATTCCTCCACGTCGCGGTTCGAGATCATGTAGAGATCGAGCTCGGGCCTGATGCGCTTGATGATCTGTGCGAGCCGCAGCGCCGACGCGTCGGTTTCGTCGTTGAGTCCGGCGGTAGCCATGATCGAGCGCAGCACCGGCGCATTGTGCCGCGAACGCAGGCCGAAGCCCTCGTTGATGATGACGGCCCCGATGTTTGGATTGAGCATCGTCGCGCAGAACGCATCCTCCAGGCTACCGACGATGACGGGTTCATAGATGAAGGCATCGACCGGACGACGCAGCTTGCGCCATTCGGCCGCAAGGGCGGGCCATTGGCCGGGCGACACGCCGGTGACGACAAGCGTCTCGAAGTACGGCCTGCGCGCCGTATGCGCGCCGAAACTCGGCGGCACCAGCTCGGGTGCATCGCCATTACCGTCATCCTTGGCGCTCCAGTCGCCGGCATGTTGGCGGAAGGACCGCGTGGCCAGCGCCTGGGCAATCCTCGTGGCAAGAGCGAACGAGGTCGCGCCGTCGCCGGCGGCCGCCGCTTCCCGCAGCGCCGCCATCAGCTGCATCCCGGGATAACCGTGAAATTCTTCCGTGATCGAAAGATCGGCCAGCACCGCATCGTAGGCCGCGCGATTGCCGACCCGGGCCCAGGTCTTGGCTGCCTCGACCAGATCGCGCCAATCGTCCGCCCGGGCGCCCGGGCCGGAAAAGAACTGGTCGATGCGCTTTTGCGCGGGCTTCGTGTCCTTGGCCATGTGTCTCTCCCGATCCTCGACTGTCCCTGCCGGTCTCTTGATCTTCGCTGGGACAAAAATGATGCGTCATCGTGGGTTCGGGGCCGGCGACTCCATTGATCCAAGTCAACGGTCGGACTCATTCTCAGGGGAGCATCGTCCGAGACGACAGTTCGCATTGCAGCACACAGCCGTCAGGCTGTTCGGTGCCCAGTGACGGCCTGCTCGTCGCCGAGCACGCTGTCGAGCGAGCGCAGCCATTGGATGCTATCGGTCTTCTCCGCGAGCCCCTCGGCATGCAGGAGATCGCGGAGCTGCGCATGCGCTCCGACGATGCAGAGCGCGACCTTCCGCGAGGCAAGCTCGTCATGAAGGTCGTGCAGCATGTGCGCTCCGGCGAGGTCGATATAGGGCGATGCCGAGAGATCGCAGATCACCAGCCGAAGCTCCGATGACGCCGCGAGCGCATCCAGGATCCGGTCCAGAACGGTCTCGGCGTTGATATAGAGCAGCGAGGCTTCGGGCCGGAACGCAATGATTCCGGTCAGGGGTTCGACCCCTTCGTGCCTCGCGCTGTCCGAATAACGGCCGCTGCCGGGCAAACGGCCGATGAAGGCAACGTGCGGCTGCGAGGCCCGCGCCAGCAGCAACAGGATCGATGCGATCGAGGCGAGCAGGACGCCTTGCAGGATTCCGAGCAGCAGCACGGCAATCAGGGCAATTCCTGCGGCATAGAAATCGATCCGGCTGACCCGCCACATCCGCAGGAGCGCACGGATATCGACGAGCTTGTAGACGGCGGCAAAGACGATGGCCGCAAGCACCGCCTTGGGCAGATTGGTGAGCAGCCCCGTGAAGAACAGAAGGCACAGTCCGAGCGCCGCCGAGCAGATCACCAGTGCCAGCGGGGTCCGGGCGCCAGCATTGTCATTGACCGCGGATTGCGACAAGCCGCCGGCGACGGGATAGCCATGCCCGAGCGCGGCCGCGAGGTTCGCGGCTCCCAGTCCCAAAAACTCCTGGCGAACATCAAGGGAATAGCCGTGCTTGGCGGCGAAGCTGCGCGCGGCCGAAACACCCTCGATATAGGCCAGCAGCACACATCCGGCGGCGAGCGGGAAAAGATCGTCGAACTCCAGCAAGCCGAAGGCCGGTAGCGCCAACGCCGGCAGTCCCTGCGGGATCGTGCCGGTGACGGGCACGCCGAGAGCGGGAAGGCCGAGCAGCGTCGCTGTCGCGATGGCCAGGGCAACGATCGCGATTCCGACCGGCCGGCCCGGCAGGAGCCGCTCGCCAAACAGAAGCATTGACAGCGCGACGGCGCCGATGGCGAGCACGAGCGGGTCCGTCGCGCCGATCTGGCCGGACAGCTTGATCGCCCGGTCGAAGAAATTGTGGCCGCCGCCGGCAACGCCGAGCAGGCTCGGCAACTGGCTCATGATGATCGTGAGCCCGGCCCCGGCCTTGAAACCGACCAGGATGCTGTCGCTGACGAGGCGGACCAGCACGCTCAGCTTGAACAGCCAGGCGATGAGGCACAGCACCGCCACCGCAAAGGCCGCAAGGCTTGCGATCTGCGCATAACGCACGGCATCCCCTCCGGCCAGCGCTCCGACGGTGCTCGCAATCATCAGGGAGATCGCCGAGGTCGGCCCGATCGCAAGTTGCCGCGAGGCTCCCAGCAACGCGTAGCCGAGGCCGCCGAGCAGATAGCCGTAAACGCCAACCTGAGGCGGCAGTCCGGCCATCGCGGCATAAGCGAGCGAGACCGGGATGGCGTAAGCGGCGAGCGTGATGCCGGCGACCGCATCTGAAAAGAGCCACTCCCGCCGATAGGCGGCAAGCCAGCTGGCCGGCGGCAAGAAACGCATCCATCCCGGTTCCGACGGCGCGCTCATTGGACGGCGCTCTGATGCGAGGCTTCGCAGCGCAGCAAGACGACCAGCAGCGCCACCACTGGAATACCGAGCGCGAGCCTTGGAATGGCTTGCGTGGCGAAGGCACCCGCCGCCGCGCCGAAGCCGAACATGGCGCACAGGGCAAAGAGGATGCTCGAACGGCGCAGCGTCCCGGGTGGCGCGGCTCCGGCCGCGGCCACAAAGACTGTCTCGATCCCCTGGCGCAGGTTGCCCGTGATCATCACCGTGCTGCACGTAACGCCTTCGACCCTGGTGAAGATCGCGGTCTGCATCGCGGCGACGAGCGAGATGCCGAGCGTTCCGGCCAGATCCGGCAGCCTGTTATGCAGGATACCGATTGCGATCAGCAGCAGAATTTCGAGCAACGTGCTGATTGCGCTGGCCCGCTCGCCCGCAATGCGGCGCAGCCATGCGGCGATCACGATACCGCTCGTAAAGGCGAGAAGCGGCGGCACGAAGTGAAGAGCCCTGGTCCAGTTGCCGGCCGTCGCATAGACCCAGAGGAAGATCAGGTTGGCGGTCTGGGCATTCGCCATCACGCCGTGGATGATCCATGTATAGGCGTCGATATAGCCGCCGGCGAAAGCGAGCAACAGGACGATCTCGACCGTCTCGTCACGACGGGTCGCGCCTGCTGCGAGATCAAGAACGCTCATGTCGACGATGCCGGTTGACGCGAGCTGTGCATCGCCCGATTGGCCGTGCCTTGTCGCTCGCAAGTCTTGATCTGGATCAAGCATCCCCGCGATTTCGCGAATGAGATCGTGACGACGCGCCGGGGGAGATGCGACATGGATACCGTCAGGTGGATCATCGCCACTGCTCCGGAAATCTTTCTGCTGATCGCGGTCGCCATCGGCACGATCCTGGGCCGGGTCCGGATCCGCGGTTTTGCCGTCGGGACCACCGCCTGCATCCTGATCGTGTCCGTGCTGCTCGGACAGCTCGGCCATTTCGCATTTCCCGCGTTGCTGCGCGTGATCCTGTTCAGCCTGTTCGTCTTCACGATCGGCTATCGGTCGGGCCCCGAATTCTTCGCCTCCTTGAGCGTCCGCACGCTGGCCCAGGTCGCCGTGGCGCTGGTGCTGGGCGGCACGGGTCTCGTCATCGTCCTGTTGTTCGCCCGTGCCTTCAGCCTCGATCCCGGCACCGCCTCCGGAATTGCGGCCGGCGCGCTGACGCAATCCTCGGTGATCGGAACGGCGTCGGGCGCATTGGCCCAGCTCGGCCTGCCCAAGGATATGCTGAGCCAGCAAGAGGCGAACATCGCGGCGGGCTACGCGGTAACTTACGTGCTCGGCTATATCCTGACGCTGTTGTTCGTGCCCTTCGTCGCGCCGAAATTGATGCGGATCGACCTGAAGGCGGAGGCCAAGAAGCTCGAGACCGAACTTGCCGGCGGTGACCCGCCGAAGACTGAAAACCTGTCCTATCGCAAGTTCCAGGCCCGCGCCTATCGGGTGACCGCAGGCGCCGGCCGCACCGTCAAGTCGATCGAGGAGGAAATCGGAAGCCGCACCGTCGTCGAGCGCATCGTCCGCCAGGGCGCCGACGTCGAGCCGCATCTGGAGACCGTGCTGGAAGCCGGCGACGACATCGTCATCGCCGGCCGAACCGCCGTCATCGTCGCCGCCAGGCCGATCATCGGCACCGAGATCGACGCGGATGAGATCCTGAAAGCCGTCCCGGGCAACGTGATCGAGGTGCTCGTGGACAATCGCCATCTCCATGGCCGTTCGATCCAGGACATCGCAGCACGTGTCGGCACCGACGCCCGCGGCGTCTTCCTCCGCGGCCTCACCCGCATGAGCCGCGAGGTGCCCTTGAGCGCGGACACGCGGGTCTATGTCGGGGACGTCATGACGCTGGTCGGCAGCACGCGCAATATCGAGCGTGCGGCAAAGTCGATCGGTCAGATCCTGCGCTCGGGTGATCGCACCGACATCGCGTTTCTGGCCGCCGGCATCGCGGCCGGCCTGCTCGCGGGGCTGGTCAGCTTCAGGGTCGGCGGCGTTGCCCTGACGCTCGGCGGTGGCGGCGGCGCCCTGATCGCCGGCCTCGTCTGCGGCTGGCTGCGGTCGCGCAAGCCGATCATGGGGGCAATGCCGCCGGCGGCTCAGCAGACCCTGAGTGATCTCGGGCTCGGCGGCTTCATCGCGGCGATCGGCCTCGGCAATGGCGCCGCCGCCTGGGCTGCGATCCAGGCGCACGGGTTGCTTCTGGTCGGCATGGGCCTCGTCATCACCATCGTGCCGCTGGTCGTCGCAACGCTGTTTGCCCACCACGTGCTGCGCATGAATCCGGTCATTGCCTGCGGCGCATTGGCCGGTGCCATGACGGTCGATGCCGCGGTGACCGGTGCGTGCGAGGTCGCCGAGAGCCAGACGCCCGTCCTCGGCGTCGCCGTCCCCTACGCGGTCGGGAATGTGCTGCTGACCGTGCTCGGGCCGATCATCGTCGCTGCGACCTATAGCGGATGATGGAGTTCAGTGATGGCGCAGCCGGCCAGATCGCCGCTGAGTTACGTCGCTGCCCTGCTGTTCGCCTGGGCCATTTTCACTCCGGCCGCGCGCGCCGGAGACGACGTCCGCATCCGGGAGGAAGTCTGGGCGCTGCCGCTCGCGCTGCCGATGTTCGCCTATCTGGTGCGCCCGGTCGGCGACGGCCCCTTCCCGCTCGTGATCATGAACCACGGCGTCTCGCTCAATCCGACAGACCGCAGCTTCTTTCCGCTGGTCGAATTCCGCGACGCCGCCCAATGGTTCGCAAGGCGCGGCTACCTCGTGGTAGCGCCGGTCGGCACCGGCTATGGCGCAGCCGCCATCGACATTCCCGAGCGCGCGGTCTACGGGCCGTTCTTCTCCAAGATCGGCAGGTGCGGCAATCCCAACTTCCGCGACGCCGGCCTTGCGGTCGCCAAGACCGACCTTGCGATCATCGACTATCTGGCCGCCGAGAAGCGCATCGTCCCCAAGGACGTGATCGTGGTCGGGCAGTCCGCCGGCGGCTGGGCCTCGATCGCCCTGTCGAGCCTGAACCCGCCGCAAGTCAGAGCGATCATCGCCTTTGCTGCGGGCCGCGGTGGCCGCGTCGGCGGCAAACCGAACAACAACTGCGCGCCTGACAGACTGGTGGAGGCCACCGCGGGTTTCGGCCGCACCTCGCGTGTGCCGATGCTGTGGATCTACATCGAGAACGACACGTTCTTTGGCCCTGATCTGTCGAAGCGCATGCACGCGGCCTTCACGACGGCCGGCGGCCGCGCCGAATATCATCTGATGCCGCCCTTTGGCGATGAAGGGCATTTCTTCATCGGGTCGAAAGATGCGATCCCGCTCTGGTCGCCGCTGGTCGCGAAATTCCTCGACGCGCAGAAGTGATTGTCCGACCGAAAGATCCGATCATGCCCAATGCCCGCAACTGCTTTGCAGCTCTTCTGGTCATCGCCCTCGCCGGCACCGTGACGCCATCGGGACACGCCACCCCGAAAGCCGCCCGGGCCGAAAAGCCGGCTGAAGTCGTGCCGCGCGGCCAGCGTGAAGCCAAGGACATCAGCTACGGAAACTGGCAGAAGCTCTGCTACAAGGCCGGCGGCGCGCCCACGCTTTGCCGGACCTCGATCACGGGCCAGTTCGCGACCGGACAGACGGCCATCCGGGTCGATCTGATCGAGCGCGAAGACGCCGCCACGACCCGGCTGCAACTGTTCGTGCCCGTCGGCATGTACCTGCAGCAGCCACCCAGGCTGCGTGTCGACCAGGGAGCACCCGTCCGCGTGCCCTATACCTGGTGTCTCACCAATCTATGCGTCGCCGCCGATGTGGCCGCGCCGAAGATGATCAAGGAGATGGAGTCCGGCACGACCCTGACGCTGGAACTCGTCGATTCGAATCTCCTCGCCATGACGACTTCGATTCCCCTGACGCAATTTGCTTCCGTCCATAAGGGAACGCCGGCCAGGACGCTGGAGCAAGATATCGACGAATGAGGACCTGAATGACCTCAGGAGATACGGGCGCGTTCGACGGACCCGATCAGTGACTGCGCCGTAAATGGCTTGGTCAGATAAGCGATGCAGCCGGAGCCGAGCGCCGCAGCACGGTTCGCCGGACTATCGTTGCCGGTGATGTAGATCACCGGTGCGGTGACGCCCTGCTCAGCCAGGCTGCGCCGTGCGTCGATGCCGGATCTTTCTCCGAGATCGATGTCGAGAACAATGCAGATCGCGGTGTCGAACTTGCCGTACCGGAGCAAGGCGCCCGCAGATTCGAACAGTGTGACGTCGAAGCCATATCCGCGCAGCAGTCTGTTCATGCTGGTCCGCATGGACAAATCGTCATCGACGACAAAAACGGACCGGCGTAGTGGCAAGGCGATCTGCCTTTTCGGAAGATGAGCGAGCCGCGGGAGCTGCGATCACGATTGGGATACTGGATACGCTTGCTCTGCGTTGTCGACCCGAGGCCTGTGCATCATTGCGCACGGCGCGGCGTGCACTGTCAACACGCCTCCATACTGTCCTTTGGGGCAGTCACATCGTGAGAACCGGCTTGCGATGACAAGATTGCTAATGCTCGTTCGCACCGATCATTCCGAGCCGCTCCGCGATCGAAACGAGCTCTGCAAGTGAATGAACCTGCATCTTCTCCATGACCTGGTGGCGATGTGCCTTCACGGTACGCTCGGTGGTCCCGAGCTCATGCGCAATCTGCTTGTTGATCCGGCCGCGCACGATGAGGTTGAACACCTGCCGCTCGCGTTGCGTGAGGGTAGCCAGATGAGCGCGAAACGTCTCCAGCCTGCTGCGCTGGGCGCGCGCAGCCCGCTGACCTGCCAGAGCCCGCTCGATGGCATCGATCAACTGCTCGGAGGATATCGGCTTGGTCAGGAAGTCTTCCGCTCCCGCCTTGATCGCCCGCACGGTGGTCGGCGTGTCTGCGTGCCCGGTCAGGAAGATGATCGGCAGGGTCGATCCGGACGCGATCAATCGAGCTTGCAAATCCGGACCGCTCAATCCCGGGATCCGCACGTCGAGCAGAATGCATCCCGCCTGCTCGTCATCCAGCGCGGATTCCAGCAACTCCAGGGCGGACGCATAGGTCGCGACCTCATAGCCCGCGAGCTTCAACCGCCGCTCGATCGCCGTCCGAAAGGACTCGTCGTCGTCGACCACGTGAACGAGACCCGGCACCTTCAACCTCTCGCCCGGTTCCGGCGAGGGCCATCGACACCCCCGCTCTCCAAAAGTCCGTCTTCAACAGTCTGTGGACCGAAATATCGGCTCGCAATGAGCCAAAATCCCCGCAGTGGCGGCGACTTCTCATTCCACGCACTCAAGCCTCCGAACTGTCCCTTGGTACAATGAACCTCGGGACAATGGATTGAAATACCGCCTTGGTCGAAGATCAACCTCGGCGGGAGCGGGACAGCGCGGCGCATTCCCGGCTGGAGATATTTCGTCCGACGAACCAATTCGGCGATGAGCTGAGGGTTTTGCCATGTTTGTTCGCATCACCACCGATTCCGCGCTGCGCCCCAATTCCCTCCGTGACCTCGGCATGACCAGCGATTCAAAAGCGCTCGTCAGTTTAAGCGAATTTTCTTACAGAAAAGGAACGGAGATATATGGCGAGAAGGAGCCTGCCGAATACGTCTATCAGGTCAAGGCGGGCGCCGTCCGAAGTTACAAGCTGCTGTCGGACGGCCGCAGGCAGATCGGCGCATTCCACCTCAGCGGGGACATTTTCGGCCTCGAGAACGGCAACGAGCACCGATTTACGACGGAAGCGGTCGTCGATACCACGGTGCGCCTGATCAAGCGGCAAAGCCTCGAAACGGTAGCCGAAAGCGATGCGACGGTCGCCAAAAACCTGCTCAGCATGACCACGACCAATCTCCAGCATGCTGAAGACCACATGCTGCTGCTCGGCCGCAAGACCTCCCTGGAGCGGGTCGCGGCGTTCCTGCTCGAAATGGACAAGCGGCTGACGGCGGCGGGCGTCATGGCGCTCCCGATGTCGCGGCGCGATATCGCCGACTATCTTGGCCTGACACTGGAGACCGTCTCGCGCGCCCTGTCGCGCCTGCACGAGCTCGGCGTCCTCGGCTTCATTGGCAACACCCAGCGCCAGATCGTGTTGCTCGACCGGAGCCAACTCGCCAGCCTCGATCTTCAATCCTAGACGGAACGCCGATCGCGATTGACCACCGATCGGGGGCTCTGCCCCCGCAGCCTCTTCATATCTGGCGCGAACCTGGACCGGGAGCTTCGGTCAGTCCGAGATGCTCGAGCGTCTTGCGCAGCACCTCGAAAAGAATGGCGGCGGACCAGCCGAACAGCAGGACGCCATTCATGGCGGTCAATGGGCCGATCAGCCGCCATTCGCCGACCGGCGTGATGTCGCCGTAGCCGAGCGTGGTGTAGTTGACGAAAGCGAAGTAAAGCAAGTCACTGCCGGCAGCCGCCGCCTGGACGATTTCGTAGGTCGCGGCCCAGGTCAGGATTTCCAGCATGTGCGCAAGCTTCAACACCACGGCAGTTGCGATCATGACGCCCATCAAGTGCAGCCTCGGTCGCCTGGTATGACGCAGGCCCGCGCTGCGCGCGATCCCGACGGCAACGACCGTCACGAGCGCGTGCAGCCCGATATTGATCACGCTCACCAGCGTGCCGACGAGAAACTGCAGCATCATGCTAACCACCCAGACGTCATGTTGCCCCCGGCTGCCTTGCTCCGCACGCCACACCCGGGGCCAAGCGACCACTGCAACGATTGATCCAGATCAATGGAGCTCAACGAGCGCGATGTCTCGCCAAGGAGCCGCTCGCAACTCGCACGTGACCGGCGCGACCTCAGTCGCGCTTGAGCCCGATCGACTTGACGATGGGGGTAAGGCGGGCCAGTTCGTCCTCGACCAGGCGCTGAAATTTGTCGGGGCCCGAATCGAGATCCGGCTCCAGACCTTGCGAACGATAGCCTTCCTGCAAATGAGGATCGTCCATCGCCGTGCGCGTCGCCGCGGCGACCCGCTCCACGATCGTATCCGGGGTCGCTCTCGGAGCGAACAAGCCAAACCAGCCGGCATATCTGAGGCCCGGCATCCCTTCCTCGATCACCGTCGGAATCTCCGGCGCGCCGCTCAACCGCCTGTCGCTCGTCACCGCGATCAGCCGCAGCTTGCCCGCAGAATGCAGTTGCAGGAGCTGGCTCGACACCACGGCGATCACCGAAGAAATCTGTCCACTCACCAGGTCGTTGGTCGCGGGCCCCATGCCTCGATAGGGAACGTGGACGAAATCCGCCGCAAGGCCGGATTGCTGCCTGAACATCTCTCCGATGAGATGATTGCCGGTGCCGACGCCCGGAGTGCCGTAGGACAACTTGCCCGGATTGGCCCTGGCGAAAGCTATCAGCTGCTTCAGGTCCTTGACCGGCAAGGACGGATGAACCGCGAATGCCAGCGTGCTGGTGATCAGCCGGTAGATGGCGCGGAAGTCACGAACCCCGTCATAGGCCGGCTGCGCCGAGGACAACGGGATCATCACCTGCGTGCTGCCATTCCCGAGCAGAAGCGAATAGCCGTCGGGCGCACTCTGCGCCACCGCGGCGGAGCCGATCGCGCCTCCCGCGCCGCCGATGTTCTCGACGTAGATCGGCCCCAGCAGCGGGGCGACCCTGTCGGCCCAGGGACGGCCAATCTGATCGCCTGCGGCGCCGGCCGTATAGGGAATAACCAGCCGGATGGCCCGGACAGGGTAATCGTCGGCGACTGCGCCACCGGGCCAGGCGGCGAGCGCCGCTATCCGGGCCGCCTTATCAAGCAGTTCTCGTCGCGAGATGAGCGTCATTGGCTGCGAATTCGGGACCGTGGTGAGCGTGCTACACGAATGAGGAGGCCAGGCGGCTCCGGGACTTAAAGATTTGGTAACGATACCAACGCGATTGATCACATTAATGCAAATCGCACGCCGCCGGTGTCTAGCCCGAAACCACCCTGCTATAAAGCGCAGCTACGGCTCAATCGATCTTCGCGAATTGTCCGGTTTCCCTGATTGCGCATGAACAAGCCCAGCAACACGTTCGACATCGGCATCGAGCCATCGTTCGACTTTCTGTCTCCGGAATATGCCGAGCTGTTTGACCGCTCGGCAGCCACCGCGTTTCAGCATCCGATCTGGCTGCACAGCCTCTATGCCCGGCTCGCCGCGAATGCCGGCGCAACGCCTCTCGTCGTCGTGGTCCGACACCACGCGACCGGGGTCCTCGCGATGGTGCTGCCCCTGCTCCGGATCCGACGCGGCCCGATCCGAACGGTCGAGTTCGCCGACCTGCGCGTCTCCGATTATCTGGCACCGGTTTGCAGCCCGGAGGTGTTTTCGCAACTGCTCGACGACGCGGCGGCATGTGCGCAGATTCAGCGCCTTGTTCGCCCTTTCGATCTGTTGCGCATGACCAAGCTGCCCGATGCGCGGCTGCCGATCGAAAACCTCCTGGCGGCATCCCGTCGCGTCTCGATGGACACCAATGCCTACGCGACGGTGCTCGTGGCGCCATTCGAGCAATGGCGGGCCAGCGCGATCGACCGCTCCTATCAGAAGGAGCTCGCAAAGAAATATCGCCAGCTCCAGAAGAAGGGCGAGTTGAGCTTTTCATGCTGCAGCGACAGCACCTCTGTGCTCGAAGCGCTGGAAGTGATGAAGAAGTTTCGCGGTCCGCGCTTTCAGGCGCAGGGCGACGGCGACCTGCTTCAGCGTCCGGAATATTTCGGCTTCTATTCCGACGTGGCGCTCCGTGGTCTCGGCAGCTTCGTGCGCCTCTACGCCATGAAGATGGACGGCGAAGTGATCGCCGCCGTGCTCGGACTGTGCCATCGGGGCAGCTTCCTCATCATCATGAGCGCCTTCGACATTACCGGCTACAAGAGCCAGTCCCTGGGCGCGCTGATGTTCGAGCAGGTGGCGCGCGATTGCATCGAGCGCGGAGACCAGATGCTCGACTTCACCATCGGTGACGAGCCCTACAAGAAACTGTTCGGCGGGCAGCCTTCGCCGATGTGGGCGGTCACGCAGGTCGGCAGCACCGCCGGCACCATCGCGCTGTTTGCGCTGAAGCAGGCGCCGTGGCTGAAGCTGGCGGCCAAACGGCTATCGGATTTGCGGCTCCTGCCCGCCCGCACCCCCACGCCCACGCGCTGATCCGCCGGCCGGCGGAGACGCGCACATCTCAGGCGCGCAGCGCGCCGCGGACGCGTCCAAGCCAGCCCGGATGCATCTGATCGACACGGTGCGCCAGGCTGCGCCGCAGAAAGTGCAGCCGACGCCGGACATCCCAGCCGATATCGTTGCGAGAGGTCAGGGCCTGGCGGAATCGCGCCATCTTCAGAGACTGCTGGTCCGCCGCGATCTTGTCGCGATCGGAATAGAACTGCGAGATCTTGTCCAGGCCCATCCCGGGCGACGCGAGCCATTTCGGCGCATATTCGGTGCACAGACGATCGACGTCCACCAGCAGGCGCGCGACGCCCGTTCCGGCGGCGGGACAATTGGTCTGGAAGGCATCACCGATGAGCACGATGCCCGGCTGGAGATGTCCCTCGACGACGGTCAGATCCATCACCCAGTTCTGGACCTTTTCGATGACGCGGAAATCGCCGAGATAGGTCCGCAGTCCCGGCAGCAGACGCAAGAGCGTCGCTTCCGGCTCGCGACGCAGCTCGCGCATGATCGGATCGGTCGGGTCGCGGAACATGAAGAGATTGGCGCGCATGCCGGCGCGGACGGGGAACAGGCTGAGATAGTCGATGCCATCGGCCGTGCGCTCGCCATAGCAGGTCAACGCCTCGAAATCGAACGGGCGACCGTCTTGGCGGCCAATCGTGAAACCGAACGACACCGAATGGCGCTCGGCCAAGATCCGCCGCTTGATACCGAGTTTATAGCCGAGAGCCGTCGCCATGCCGGTCGCGAGCACGACGAGGCGCGCGCTCACGCGCCGCCCCGAGGCCAGCGCGAGATGCTGGACGTCGTCGCTGCTGCTGATCGCGGTGACCTCGTCGACGATCGGGCTAGAGGAAGCAGGTATCTGGCTGCGCGCCATCGCGACGAGATCGGCATAGGAAAACCCATAGGCCTGACCGACGCTGACATCGACCACCTTGCCTTCCCGGATGTTGAGCACCTGATCATACCGACAAGCGGCATTCTCGAGCGCGTTGAAGAAGCCCAACTTGCGCAACAAATCCAGTTGATGGCCGCCGATCTTTTCGACCCGGAATTCGTCGGGCTGAACCGCGCGCTTCTCGATCAGGGCGACGCTATGCCCTGCCCGCGCCAGCACCGCAGCCGCAAGCGATCCTGCAAGGCCGCCGCCGACGATCGCGATGTCCGCAACAATACGCGAAGGTTCAGCTGCGGCGTTCGGTTCGGTCACGGTTCTATCCACCGTCATGATCTGGGCTCCCACGGTCAACTAAAGTCGCACGTGCAATTCTCCCGCCTGATCCCGCATCGCGGGGTCGAGCGCGATGATTTCTCGATATCGAGGTTAACGAGCGGGAGAGCCGGCCCTCCCAGCGACGGCCGGCACGTCTCTTGCTGGGGAATCTCCGTCAATAGCGGCTTTTGACGGCGTGGCGGCCGATTCCGGCGAGCCGTCCCGCAGTCGAACCGCTGATCTCTCCTTTCCCGGCCGTCGTCGCCGCGCTGCGCGACCGGTCGGTCCGAACCGCGCCTTGCTCTATTTGGGACAATGGGGACGACGATGTTCCACAGTGAAGCAACCGGCATTACCGCGATGCCGTCGCCGCCGGCGGGATCCCGGACGACGCCCATTAACACTCGGGGTTTTTCGGCATGCTAGGTTGTCGTCCGTACCGGAACATGTCTCTTCGGGAGAGAGCAGCTCCTTAGATTTCCATGATCGAATCCATCCTCCAGCTGTTGCGGCGTGACGTCACGCGCGGTGTTGTCGGGACCATCCTCCTCAAGGTTGGCAGCGGCGCGCTCGCGTTTGCGCTGTTCTCGCTGGCGGCGCGAACGATGTCGCCCGACGGCTTCGGCATCTTTGCGACCTGGCTTTCGGTTGCGCAGATCGCCGCCGTCATCGGACTGGTCGGGCAGGAATCCTTGCTGGTGCGCTTCCTGAACGAATATCAGGTCGGCGAGCGGCCGGACCTCACCAAAGGCGTCCTGCTGTCGAGCTTCAAGATCACTTCGGTCGCCATGCTGATCGTGATCGTCGGCATTGCCATCGCGGCGCACATGAGGGGCGACTGGTGGGTGCTGATCCTCGCGGTGTCGGCCTACACGGCGGTGAACGCCGGCGTGATGCTCGGCAGTCAGGTCGCACGCTCGTTGGTCAGCATCCTCATGGGCGAGGGAAATCGCGAGTTCTTCTGGCGGGTCATCGTCGTCCTTTTCCTGCTCGCCATGCTGCTGACGCACCGCCAGCTCGATCCCGCCGAGTTGTTCGCGGTGATGACGATTGCCCTGTCCGTCAGCCTCGCGGCGCAGATCATCTCGATCGCACGCGTGCTACCCGATCTGCGCGGCACGGCAGCGCATTCCGAAACGTCGCGCTGGCGGTCGAGCGCCCTTCACTTCTGGCTCGCATCCATCCTCGAGGTCGCAAACCAGTATTTCGACGTGATCCTCGTCTACTGGATGCTCGATCCAGCGACGGCCGGCATCTACTTTGCCGCCTCGCGCCTCGCCAACATCTTCGCCATGGTATCGGCGGCATTGTACACATTCGGCGCGCGCCGGCTTCCCTCGCTGTATTTCAGCAAGAACCATCTGGAGTTCGAGCGAACGTTGCGGTTGATGGCGGAAGTGACCGCGCTTTGCGTGGCCGCCGGGCTCGCCACCGTCTGGGTCGGCGGCCCCTATCTCCTCAACCTGTTCGGACCTCATTTCACCGAGCAGCATTCGGTCTTGATCGTGCTCGCCATCGGAACGGCCATCCAGGCCGCTGGCGGCCCGTCCGCCGCGATCCTGCAACTGACCGGCCACGAACGGATCTATGTTCCCGTCGTCGCCGCCAACGTCGCGCTGCGGCTCGCTGGATTTCTCGTCCTCATTCCCTGGCTCGGCGTGCTCGGCGCGGCGATTTCCGCCACGGTGTCGCTGGCGCTCGCAACCATTGCGCTGAACGTCCTCTGCCGCCGGCGGACAGGGGTGGATCCTTCGATCCTCGTGCTGCTGCGCTTCACGGCCTTGAAACGCGGCAATTATGCAGTCCGTAGCGCCGAGCCCGGTGAATAGACCGCAATCGCGGCATCGCTCTGCAGCCCATCGCCATGCGTCTAAGCCGCGCAAGGCCGATTGGTTAACGCACGCCTTGCGCATCATGCGGGAACCAGCGAAATGACTGTGCGAGCAGCGTCGACAGCCGAGCCTTGCATTAACTCCGTTTGTTTCTAGCCGGTGTCCACATGATGCCTGCATGATAGGTACGGTGTTAAGAAGGTGAAGATTTCGTTTCTCTAGCGGGTCGGGATCCGTGCTCCACTATCAGCCGAACAAGGAATTGGGCGAGACGACCGCGACTGCGCCCGCGCGGCCGGACGGCAGCGGACGAAGGCTGCACGTTCTTCTCGCGCAAACCCAGGCCGAGAACGCCGGCGCGCAGGAGATCTCCAGGCTGCTCGGCGCCGGGCTGACCGCGCGCGGCTACCGCGTCACCAACCTCTTCTTCTTCCGCAAATCGGACTCCTTCGACGAGCCGCCCGATACGCTCTACTGCGCACCAAGCCGACCGGGTAATCCGCTGGCGCTGCTGCGGATGCTGTGGACGCTCGGGCATCATGTCAGGACGATCAGGCCCGATGCCGTGCTGACATTCCAGCATTTCGGCAACGTCATCGGCGCCGGCGTGACGCGCCTCGTCAGCCGCGCACCCGTCATCGCCAATCAGGTGTCATCCGCGCTGGCGATGAGCTGGCCGGTCCGCACCGCCGATATCGTCATGGGCAGCGTCGGTTTCTTCGACCGCATCACGCTCAATTCGCACGATATGGAGCGCGAGTATTCGGGCTATCCCGCAGCCTACCGGTCGCGCATGGTGCATGTGCCGCACGGCTTCGACGACAAGGCCCTCATCCTGTCGAAGCGGACTGCGCGAGAAAAATTCGACCTGCCGCCCGATCGCGTCCTGCTTGGTTGCGCGGCAAGGCTGCATCCGCACAAGCGGCTCGATGCAGCAATTCGTCTGCTGCCGGATGAACCGTCCTGGCATCTCGCGCTCGCCGGCCAGGGCGCCGACGAAACCCGGCTGAGGCAGCTGGCGGACGAGTTGAAGGTGTCGGACAGGCTGCATCTGCTCGGAGAAATACCCCCGAGCCGGATGGCGGACTTTCTCGCCTGCCTGGACGTGTTCGTGTTCCCGACCCAGGCCGAGACTTTCGGCCTGGCCGCGGTCGAAGCTGCGAACGCCGGTGTTCCCTCGGTTGTCACCGATCTTCCTGTTTTGCGCGAAGTGTTGTCTTACGAAGGCAAGCCGACGGCCCTCTTCGTCGACGCCGCCGATCATGCGAAGCTGACGGCAGCGGTCTCCAGGCTGCTGACGGACCAACATCTGAGCGACGAGCTGCGACAAAACGCCAAAGGCCTGCGGTTGCGCTATTCGGTAGATGCCATGGTGGAGGAATACGTTCGAATTCTCGGCCAAGTCACCTGACCGCACGATTGGAATAGATGGGCTCGACATGATCATCGAGTTTCGCTGTGAACGTGAGTACGCGCGGCGCTGGATGAGCCGCGAGACGCTATCGATCGACGGCCGGGAAGTTCCGGTTCAAGTCGCGTGGGCGGCGACGACCGAGCCGCGGCCCGCAGGTCTCGACGCCCTGTTCGAGCTCGAGCGTATGGTGCTGCACAAGGGCCAGTACAGCGGCGCCAACAGGCTGACCATCCATTCGGCGCCGACGCAGGCTCGCACCGAGACAGCCGATGTGATCGTCGATTTCACCGGCGGCGCGCGCGATCCGAACAGCTCCGCCCGGCTGTATCTCCGTCCGCTGTTCAATGGCGTCGCCGGCGAAAACGCCGCGCTCGCCGCCATCCTGGCCGGCGACTTGCCCGTGATCGACATCGTCAACGAGGTCGACGGTTCCGTCCTCGATCGCGGTCATCCCTCCGGCGAGATCGCCGCCGGCCTGAGCGGCGCGCTGGAAACCGTCATGGCGCGAACCCTGACCATGGTCGCGGCGATCGCCTCGGGAAGGCCGCGGTTGCTGCCGCAACTGGCGCGTCCGGCCGCGACCATCCCGCGCCGAGGCCCTGCTGGCTACGTCGTGCGCGGCCTTGCCGTCTCGATTGCCAAGGAGATCTATCGCCTCTGCTGCCATGCTCCGCATTGGCATGTCGGATGGCGCTTCAATGACGGCGCGGGCGTCTGGCAGACCGGAGATCTATCAGGTCCAGGCTGGAACGTTCTGGGAGATCCTGGAAACCACTTCTACGCCGATCCCTTTCCCATCACTTGGCAGGGACGAACTTTCGTCTTCTTCGAGGATCTCGACCACCGCGTCGGAAAAGGCATCATTTCCGCGATCGAGTTCGCTGACAGTGGACCGGTCGGCGAGGTCTTGCCGGTGTTGGAGGAGCCCTGGCACCTCTCCTATCCGTTTCTGATCGAAGACGGCGGCGAGCTCTGGATGATCCCGGAGAGCTCGCTCCACGGGGACGTCGCGCTGTACAAATGCGTCCGGTTCCCGGACAAATGGGAACGGCACGCGACGCTGCTGTCAGGCCTCGAGCTGGCCGACGTCACGATCACGCGGCACAACGGCCTGCACTATCTGTTCGGAGCCTGGCGCGACGGAACCGGCGGCTATTCGGATTCGCTGGCGATCTATTACGGCGATCACCTCCTGGGCCCCTGGCTGCCGCACGCCAGCAATCCTGTGCTGATCGACCGTGCGAGCACGCGGCCAGCAGGGAATTTCGTCACGATCAACGACACGCTGTGGCGCCCGGTTCAGAACTGCACCGACGGATACGGCGCGGCGCTCGCACTGGCGGAGGTGGTCGAACTGTCGCCGACGGCATTCAAGCAGATCGTCCGCCATTCCCTGAAGCCCGGACCGGCATGGCCCGGCAGGAAGCTCCACACCCTGAACCGTTGCGGCCGGCTCGAGGTGATCGACGGATCGCATGTGCAACCCAAGACCCGCGCACTCACGAGCAGATTTCCGTCGACCGTGGCATCGCCACGAACCAGCCCGAGTACCGCCCGCTAGCGCGGCTAGCTCAGACTCTCCGTCAACCGCGCGCCGTCGCGCCATCCGAGTGCGCGGGCAAGCACGCGTCCGATCGCACCCGCCTGTGAGGTGCTGCCGCGCCACGCCACGATCTGGTCGGGACGTATCAAGGCAAGGTCCGCCTCGTAGAGGTCGCGCAGGGATGCCGGCAGCGTGACGAGCCTTACCTCGACCCCGAGCGCACGGACGGCGTCAGCGACGACAGCAGAAGCGATCTCGCCAAACTGCAGCAGCGTCCATTCGAATCCGAACATGTCGTACAAGGACGCGCCGTCATCCAGCCACGCATGCGGCGCCCGGCCGCCGGGACAGGCGCTGGGAACGTAAACATTCGCGGCATCGGGCGGCGGCTCGCTGCCATCAGAGACGATGATCGGCGAGCCGTCGTAGCGCCCGCCAAAGGTGACGCCGGGGATGTTGAACTCGGCACGGGCGTGTTGCTCGAGATAGGCGCCCGCGCTCCGCCGCGCCACCTCGCCCTCGTCCGTGGCGTCCTCGATGTCAGGCGCCGGTGCGAAGAGACCGAGGGAGTCCGCAAAGCGCCGGGCATAGTCGGTGTTGCGCAGTGCCACCGGACGCCGCTCGACCTCGTAAGTGTCGAGCAGCGACGCCGGGCTGACGCCCTTGACGACGCTTGCGAGCTTCCAGCCGAGATTAACGGCATCCTCGATCGCGGTGTTGTAGCCGAGCCCGCCGGTCGGCGTGAACAGATGCGCCGCGTCACCGCCGAGGAACACCCTGCCCCGTTGCATGCCGTTCGCAACCAGCGCGTGACCCGCGGTCCAGGTCAGGAAGGACAGCACCTCGCAGTCGATCGGCGCGCCGCAGGCTCGCTGGAACGCGGCCCTGGCTTCGTTGACCGTGATCGCGCTCTCGTCCTCGCCTTGCCGAAGCTGGGTATGAAATGCAAATTCGTCGCGCCCGTTCACGGACGCCATGAAGGCGCGACGGTCGCCGTTGAAGCAATTGTACATCCACGCCTTGGCGTGCGGGATGCTCGCGTAGAACTCCGGCGAGCGGAGATAGACGGCCAGCATGCGGCCGCCCATGAAATCACGCTGCGTCCCGGTCTCGCCGCCATAGACGATGCCGAGCGACTGGCGGACTTGCGAGCGCGGTCCGTCCGCTCCGACGAGGAAGTCGACATGGACCCGAAGGCGGCTGCCGTCATCGAGACCTTCGATCTCGCCGACGATGTCGTCATCGCTTTCGACGTAGCCGACCAGCCGGTGGCCATAGTGCAGCTTGATGCCGGGGAGCCGTTCGGCATGACGGCGAAGCACCGCCTCGACATATTTCTGCGACACCCGATGCGGCAGCTCCGCCGCGCTCCAGGAGCCCGACATGCCCTTGATGAGCTCGCCTGCGCGTGACGATGACGGCAAGGCGAAGCGCGCCAGCTCGTAAGCAGTGTAGCGCGTGAAATACGCAACGTCGGTCGGATAGTCGGCGGGCAGACCTTCGCGCCTGATCTCGTCGGCAAAACCCAGCCGCCGATAGTGCTCCATCGAGCGCGCCTGCGTCGCATTGGCTTGCGGATTGAACGCGGTCCCCGGCTTTTCGTCGACCAGGATCGCGGACACGCCGCGGCGGCCGAGCTCGTTGGCCAGCATCAGCCCGCAGGGCCCCCCGCCCGCGATGAGCACCGCGGCCGTCAGACGTGTTTCCAAGACGCTTCTCCCTACCAGCATTATCCTACATGGTAAGGAAGCCTGACGATACCGTCAAGTCGCCTGACTAATTGACCTCCTCGAGCGCGTCGAACCTCTCGCCATAAACTGCGAGCCCCTTCAGAATCGCGTCCATGGTGGGCTTGCCGAGCTCAGCGCGCATCTCCTGCTCGGCGATGTCGACGGCATCGCGGAACGCATCCAGCCATTTGCGCCCGGCCGGTGTGAACATGACGATGCGCGCGCGCCGGTCGGTCGGATCGGCGATGCGATCGACGAGACCGAGTTCGGCGCATTGATCGACCAGCTCGCCCATCGCCTGCTTGCTCATGCAGGCGCGACGGGCGAGCTCGGTGAGCCGCGTCCCCTCCACGTCGAGATTGCGGGTCAGGCTGACATGGGCGATGCGAGTCTCGTCGTGCCCCTTCTCGCTCATCAATTCGAGCACACGGCGTTCGAAGCGCCGCACGGCGTTGTTGAGCAGGCGACCGATATTGGCATGCCGCCACGCGGTGCCGGATGCGGTGCCCGGTGTTTTGGCTTTCACGAGGTCTGCTTCCGATTCGATCGATCGAGGTTGCGCGAAGCTAGCACAAGAGGCGATCTCGCGCGCTCGGACAGCCGATCGGCGCGGCCGTAGCAGCGGCCGAGATACATGATCGTTCCCGCTCATTTCGCCGTATCGATCCAGATCCCCGGCTCCGAACGCTCGCGAATATAGCTGACCAGGAAGTCGGAGAAGACCCTGATCTTGGCGGGCAGCCTGACGCGGTTTTGATAGGCGATGTTCATGGTGAGCAGCGGCAGCTCCCAGCCGGTCAGGACGGGCACCAGCCGGCCGGCCGCGATATCGCCCTGCACGATGTAGAGCGGCTGGATCAGGATGCCGAGGCCTGCGCGCGCTGCACCACAGATGATCTGGCCGTCATTGCTGTCGAGCGTCGGTGCGATCCGGACCGTCTGCGTCGTGCTGCCCTGGCTCAGCCGCAGCGAATAGGGATCGTTGGCGAGATTGTAGATCAGCATGTCGTGGCGGGCGAGATCGGCGGGATGCTCCGGCCGGCCGTGCTTCTCCAGATAGGACGGAGCTGCTGCGAGCACGCGGTGCATCTGGCCGATGCGACGGACGATGATGTTGGAATCCGGCTCGTGCTCGCGCGTGCGGATCGCAACATCGATACCGGCCTCGATGAAGTCCAGATAGCGATTTGCGCTGATGATCTGCACACTGAGATCGGGATAGAGCGCGCGGAAGGCGGGCAGCATCGGCGCGAGGTAGATCATCGCGAAGGACAGCGATGACGTCACGCGCAACATGCCCTTCGGCGACAGCGCGCGATCGGAGACCGCGTCCTCGGCCTCGGCGAGTTCATTCAAGAGCGTGCTGCAGCGTTGCAGGAGCTCCTGCCCTGCTTCGGTCAGCCATTGCCGGCGCGTGTTGCGCTCGATCAGCCGGACCGCGAGCCGCTCCTCGAGCGCGCTGAGATGACGGCTGGCCGCCGCGTTCGACATCCGCAGGGTTTCGGCGGCCTTGGACAGGCTGCCGAGCTCGGCGGTTTTGGAGAAGACTTCGAGTTGGAGCAGCCGGTCCATTGTTCCGATATGAGGAAAAGAGACTTACAAAATTTGGCCTTTATTTCCGATTTCTGCAAGGCAAAATAGCGCCAACAAAGCACAATGGCAGGCGAGGAAATCAGGAAATGTCGGGCCCGATCAGGCACATCGTGATGTGGCGGCTGCGCGGGGAGACTCCCGACGAGCGTTCCGCCGCCCGGCTGAAGGTCAAAACCCTGTTCGAGGGCCTCAAGGGCCGGATCGACGGCCTCACCCATATCGAGGTCGGCATGGACGTCAGTGCCGTCGACTATGCCTGCGACGTGGTCCTGTTCTCCGAATTCACCGACCAGGCCGCGCTCAGCGCCTATGCCAACCATCCGGAACATCTGCGCGTCCGTGAGGCGCTTGGCGACTTGCGGATCGGACGCTTCCAGGTCGATTATCCCATCAAAGAGACCGGCGCATGATCGGTTCGTTCACCTTTGAAAACCTGCCCTGCCGGGTCGTGTTCGGCAGCGGAACCTTGGCTGCGGCAAGGGTCGAGGTCGAGCGGCTCGGCGGCACGCGCGCGCTGGTGCTGACGACGCCGCAGCAGGAGGCGCAAGGCAAAAGTCTCGGAACTGCGCTGGGCCCGCTCTATGCCGGCATCTTTCCCGGTGCCACCATGCACACGCCCATCGAGGTCACCGAGCGTGCGCTCGCGGCGATGAAGGCCTGCGAGGCCGACTGCGTCGTGGCGCTCGGCGGCGGCTCGACCACCGGCCTCGGCAAGGCGCTGGCCTTGCGCACCGGAATCAACCAGCTCTGCATTCCCACCACCTATGCCGGCTCGGAGATGACGCCGATCGTCGGCCAGACCGACAACGGCCTGAAGACCACGGTGCGCGACGCGGCGATATTACCGGAGACCGTGATCTACGACGTCGATCTCACGCTGACACTGCCGGCGAGCATGGCCGCGACCTCCGGCATCAATGCGATCGCCCATGCGGTCGAGGCACTCTATGCGCGCGACACAAATCCCGTCACATCGCTGATGGCCGAAGAGGGCATCCGCGCGCTCGCCCGCGCCCTGCCCGCGATTGCCGCGAAAAGCGACGACCGCGAGGCCCGCACCGAAGCGCTCTATGGCGCCTGGCTGTGCGGCGTCTGCCTCGGCACCGTCGGCATGGCGCTGCATCACAAGCTTTGCCACACGCTCGGCGGCACTTTTGATCTGCCTCACGCCGAAACACACACCATCGTGCTGCCCCATGCGCTCGCCTACAACGCGCCTGATGTGCCCGACGCGATGACGCGCATTTCGCGCGCGATCGGCGCTGCCGATGCATCGCAAGGACTTTATGACCTTGCAAAGCGGCTGGGCGCAAAGCTGGCGCTGCGCGAGGTCGGCATGCCCGAGAGCGGTATCGACAAGGCCGCCGATCTCGCGGTGACCAATGCGTACTGGAATCCGCGGCCGCTCGACCGCAACGCCATCCGCGACCTGATCGCACGCGCCTGGGCCGGCGAGCCGCCGGGCACCATCAAAGCGGCGGCGTGAAGCGATGCGGCGCACGCTGATCAGATCCGCGACCGTCATCAGTATGGATGACACGATCGGCGATCTCGCGACCTGCGACGTGCTGGTCGAGGGCAACCGTATCGCCGATCTGCGCCCGTCGATCGACGTCGCGGCCGACACCGAGATCGTCGACGGAAACGGCCGCATCGTCATCCCCGGTCTGATCAACGCGCACATGCACACCTGGCAGACGGGCCTGCGCGGCTTTGCCGCGAACTGGACGCTTCTGGAATATTTCCGCCGCATGCATGCCGGCCTTGCGACCGTGTTCCGGCCCGATGACATCTACATCGCAACGCTCGTCGGCGCGCTGAACCAGATCAACCACGGCGTCACCACGCTGGTCGACTGGTGCCACAACAATCCGACGCCCGATCATACCGACGCTGCCGTGCGCGGCCTGATCGAGAGCGGCATTCGCGCAGCGTTCTTCCACGGCTCGCCCAAACCAGAGCCGAAGCCGGGCGAGCCGCATTTCTCGGAAGTGCCGCATCCGCGCCGCGAGGTCGAGCGGCTGCTCGCCGGCCCCCTCGCCGACCGCGACGGCCTGGTCACGCTGGGCCTCGCCATCCTCGGCCCGCATTATTCGACGCTCGACGTCGCCATGCAGGATTTTCGCCTGGCGCGTGAGCTGAACCTGATCGCCTCCATGCATCAGGGCGGCGGTCCGGCGAAAACGCCCGGCGGCTGGGAGAAGCTGATCGAGGCCGGCCTCGTCGGTCCCGGCATCAACATCGTCCATGGCAACGACCTGCCTGACGATCTGATCGACCGGATGGTCGATCTCGGTGTGTCCTTCTCGGTCACGCCCGAGAACGAGATGATCCAGGGCCACGGCTTTCCGATCACCGGACGGCTGCTCGAGCGCGGCGTGCGGCCGACGATCGGCGTCGATCTCGAATCCGTATTGGCCGGCGATCTCCTCTCCGTTGCGCGCGTCGCGCTCTCGATGCAGCGGGCGCTCGACAATGCCGAGTCGCGCAAATCGAGCGGCACCATCCCGGCGACGACCACGATTCCCGTCCGGGAGGCGCTGCGCTGGCTGACGACGGAAGGCGCCCGCATGCTTGGCCGCGAGCATCAGATCGGATCACTGACGCCCGGGAAGCTGGCCGACCTCGTCATCATCAACGCTTCCGATCTCAATCTGCATCCGGTGCACGATCCCGTCGCGACCGTGGTGATGCAGACGAGCCTCGCCAATATAGAGGCCGTCATGATCGGCGGCGTCTGGAAGAAGCGGAGCGGACGGCTGCTGGCCGACGACCTGGAGACGAAGAAAGAACTGCTGGCCCGATCGGGGCGCCGGCTGGTGCAGGACATCGAACGACAAGGACGCGCCGCCTGAAGGCGCCAATGGACAAGAATAATGACAGACGCTTCGAAAAACATTGCGTTCATCGGGATCGGCAAGATGGGGCTGCCGATGTCCGTGCTCGTTGCCAAGGCCGGTTATGCCGTAACCGCCTTCGATCAGAGCGCGGCGCGGATCAGCGAGGCACGCGCGCAAGGCATTGCGATCGCCGCCTCACCGGCCGAGGCCGTCAGCGGCAAGGCCGCGATCATCACCTCCCTGCCCGATGACACGGCCTTGCGTGGCGCGCTGCTCGGCCCCGCCGGCTTGATCGGCGCGATGGCGCCCGGAGCCATCTTGATCGAGACCAGCACCGTGAGCGTCGAGGCTTCCACTGAAATCGCCGCCGCCACCAAGGCCCGCGGCATCGCCTATCTGCGTTCGCCGGTCTCCGGCAACGCCAGTATCGTTCACACCGGCGCCCTGACCTGCTTCGTCTCGGGACCGAAGGACGCATTCGAGAACGCAAAGCCGCTGTTCGCAACCTTCACCCGCGCGCAGACCTATCTCGGTCCGGCCGAGGAAGCGCGCTACGCAAAGCTCTCCGTGAACCTGATGATCGCGGTGTCGGCCGCGATGATGGCGGAGAGCCTGGCGCTGGCGCGCAAGGGCGGCATCGCCTGGCAGGACATCCTGAAGGTGCTCGACGACAGCGCGGTGGCCTCGCCGATGGTGAAGTACAAGACCGCGCCGCTGCGCACGCGGGATTTCGATTCCACCTTCTCCTGCAAGCAGATGGCCAAGGACCTCGACCTGATCCTGGGCGCCGGCCATGCCGTCGGCGTGCCGCTGCAGCTCGCCGCCCAGGTACGCGAGACCTACGGCTCGCTGGTCGCACAGGGCGATGGCGACACCGACTTCATCGCGACCGTCAAGCATCTCGAACGGCTGTCCGGTCTCGGCGAGCCCAAACTCTGATCCACGGAGCCCCCATGCGTAACTTCAACGAGACCACGATCACGGATGCGGTGCTGGAGCGGATCGCAGGCGCAACCGATCCGCGCATCAAGGAGGTCAGCGAGGCGCTGGTGCGGCACCTGCATGCCTTCGTCCGCGAGGTGCGGCCGACCCAGAAGGAATGGGAGTTCGGCATCGAGTTCCTCACCCGCACCGGCCACATGTGCGACGACAAGCGCCAGGAATTCATCCTGCTGTCGGATACGCTCGGCGTCTCCATGCTGGTCGATGCGATCAACCACCCCGTGCCGGAAGGCGCCACCGAGACCACGGTGCTCGGGCCGTTCTTCGTCCAGGCCGCGCCCGAGAAGGACAGCGGCGCCGACATCTCCGGCCCGATGGAAGGCGATCCGATGCTGGTCACCGGCTCGGTCTCGACCGTCGACGGCAAGCCGCTCCCCGGCGCCGTCGTGGACGTCTGGCATTCCGACGACGATGGCTATTACGACGTGCAGCAGCTCGACCAGATCGGCGATCTCGCGATGCGCGCCCGCTTTCACACCGATGCCAACGGCCGCTTCCATTTCTGGTCGATCAAGCCCGCCGCCTACCCCATTCCGCATGACGGCCCGGTCGGGGACATGCTGGAGGCCCAGGGCCGCCATCCCTGGCGCCCCGCGCATGTGCACTTCATGATCTCGGCGCCCGGCTTCGAGCAGCTCGTGACGCATGTGTTCGTCGCCGGAGATCAGTATCTCGACAGCGACGTCGTGTTCGGCGTCAAAGACAGCCTGATCCGCGAATTCGTGCGTCAGCCCGCCGGCCGTGCGCCGGATGGTCGCATGGTCGAGAACGAGTATTTTCATCTCAATTACGACTTCGGCCTGAAGCAGCTCGCGAGCAACGCAAGAGCGGCGTAAGCCGAACGTAGAATCGACGGACTGATAACAGTTCGCGACAAGGACGACGACAGGGAGAGACGATGGGACCGCGGGTCAACAGTGCCGCCTTGGCCGAATGCCTCACCGGCATGATCGGCCCGCGCGCGAGCGTTGCGCGCGGTGTGCTCGATCAGCATGGGCAGAGCGAGTCGCATTATCGCAATTTGCCGCCCGACATCGTCGTCTTCCCGGAAACCACGCAGGAGGTCGCCGAGATCGTCAAGCTCTGTGCAAGCGCGGGCATGCCGATCGTGCCGTTCGGCGCCGGCACCTCGCTCGAGGGCAATGCGGCGGCCGTCGCCGGCGGCGTCTGCTTCGACTTCGCGCGCATGAACAAGGTGCTGAGCGTGCACGACAGCGACATGGATGTCGTGGTGCAGCCCGGCATCACCCGCAAGCAGCTCAACGCCGCGTTGCGCAACACCGGCCTGTTCTTCCCGATCGATCCCGGCGCCGACGCCTCGATCGGTGGCATGACGTCCACCCGGGCGTCCGGCACCATGGCGGTGCGCTACGGGACCATGAAGGACAATGTCATGGCGCTCGAGGTGGTGCTGGCCGACGGCCGCGTGATCCGCACCGCGAAGCGCGCCCGCAAATCGGCAGCCGGCTACGATTTGACGCGCATGTTCGTCGGCGCGGAAGGCACGCTCGGCGTCATTACGGAGATCACGCTGAAGGTGCACCCGGTGCCGCAGGCGATCTCGGCCGCTGTGTGCAGCTTCGACACGTTGCACGATGCCGTCGACACCGCGATCTCCGTCATCCAATCGGCAATTCCCGTCGCCCGCGTCGAGCTGCTCGACGACGTCATGATGCGCGGCATCAACGCCTACGCCAAGCTCGGCTACCGCGAGGCGCCGACCCTGTTCTTTGAATTCCATGGCTCCGAAGCGTCCGTCGCCGAACAGGCCGAGGCCGCGCAAGCCATTGCCGCCGACCATGGCGGCCATGGCTTCGCCTGGGCGAAGGCACAGGAAGACCGCAGCCGGCTCTGGCACGCCCGCGACAACACCCTCTATGCCGGCCTCGGCCTGCGGCCCGGCGCGCGCGCCGTGATCACCGACGTCTGCGTGCCGATCTCGCGGCTGGCGGAATGCCTGACCGAGACCCGCTGCGATGCGGACGAACATGGATTTACGGCGCCGATCGTCGGCCACGTCGGCGACGGCAATTTCCACATGCTGATCCTGATCGACCCGACAAAGCCCGAGGAGACCGAAGGCGCCAAGGCGCTGCAGGCCCGCATGGTCGCCCGCGCCATCGCCATGGACGGCACCTGCACCGGCGAACACGGCATTGGACTCGGCAAGATCGATTATCTCACTGATGAGCTCGGCGAAGCCGTGGACGTGATGCGATCGATCAAGACCGCGCTCGATCCGAACGGTCTCATGAACCCCGGAAAGATCTTTGCAGGCGGAGCCAAACCATGAGCGACGCGCTGCCGATCGAGGTCACCTCGCCCACGCCGCTCTTGGAGCTGCGCGGCATCAGCAAGGAATTTCCCGGCGTCAAGGCGCTGGATGACGTGTCCTTTGCCGTCTACCCCGGCGAAGTCCACATGCTGCTGGGCGAGAACGGCGCCGGCAAGTCGAGCCTGATGAAGGTGCTGTGCGGCGCCTATCGCGCCGATGCCGGCGAGTTCTATTACAACGGCGAGAAGGTCGCGATCTCCTCGACCGCCGATGCGCAGAAGCTCGGCATCGCCGTGATTTTCCAGGAATTCTCGCTGGTCCCCTATCTCGACATCGCCCAGAACATCTTCCTGGGACGCGAGCCGAAGGGCCGCATTCCCGGCACCATCGACCGCCGCAGGATTTTGGCCGACGCCAGGCGCGTGCTCGACACGATCGGCTTCGATATCGATCCCTCCACCACCGTCGACAAGCTCGGCGTCGCCCAGCAGCAGATGGTCGAGATCGCGAAAGCGATCAGCCAGAACGCGCGCATCCTCGTCATGGACGAGCCGACCGCGGCGCTGTCCGACCGTGAGACCGAGTTGCTGTTCGCGCTGATCGCGCGGCTGAAGGCCGACGGCGTCTCCATCGTCTACATTTCTCATCGCATGGCAGAAGTGTTCGCGCTCGGCGACCGCATCACGGTGCTGCGCGACGGCCGCCGCATCGACGGCGTCAAGCCGGCCGATGTCTCGCCGGACCAGCTCGTCCGCATGATGGTCGGCCGCAATGTCGACATGACCTATCCCCGGCACTTTGCCGAGAAACCTGGCGAACTCCTACTCGAGGTCAAGGGACTAACCGCCTCGACCGGCATCTCCGACATCAACATCGAGGTTCGCCGGGGCGAGATCGTCGGCCTGTGCGGCCTGGTCGGGTCCGGCCGCAGCGAGGTCGCCCGCGCCATCTTCGGCGCCGATCCCGTGACGTCGGGCGAGATCATCTTCGACGGCAAGGCCATCTCCGGCGAGCCGGATCTCGCCGCCCGCCGCGGCATCGCGCTGATCCCGGAGAGCCGCAAGAGCGAGGGCCTCGCGCTGCTACGCTCGGTGAGCGACAACCTCGTGGTCTCCGCGCTGAAGAAGCTCTTCCCGAGCGGCCTGTTCGACCAGCGCTCGGCCCAGCGCACCGCCGACGGCCTGATCCGGCAGCTGCGCATCGCAACGCCGAGCGCGCGGCAGACCGTCGGCCTGCTCTCCGGCGGTAACCAGCAGAAGGTCGTGATCGGAAAGTGGCTGGCGGCCGGCTCGAAGCTCTTCATCTTCGACGAGCCGACGCGGGGCATCGACATCGGCGCCAAGTCCGAGATCTTTGCGCTGATCGACCGCCTCGTCGCCGAGGGCGCGGCAGCGCTGATGATCTCGTCCGAGCAGATCGAGATCTGCCATGTCTGCGACCGCGCCTATGTGATGCGCGAGGGGCGCATCGCCGGGCATCTGACCCGCAACGAGCTCACCGAGGAGAACATCGTGCGACTGGGGATGCATCATGCGTGAAGCCGCGGTCGTCTCGGTGCCCAATCCGCTGCAACGGATTCCTGGCGTCGCCATCGTGCTGGTGCTGCTGATCGCGCTGTTCAGCGTGATCGCGCCCGGCTTCCTGTCGGTCGCCAATCTCTCCAACGTGCTGGTGCAGTCGACCATCCTGACCATGCTCGCGCTGCCGATGACCTTGATCATCATGACCGAGGGGCTCGACCTGTCGATGGGCGCGGTGCTGACGCTGACCTCGCTCTGCGTCGCCATCGTGTCGCTCGCGACCAAATCGATGCTGCTGGGCCTGGGCGCCGGCCTGCTCGTGGGCACGGCCTTCGGCGTCGCCAACGGCTGGCTCGTCGCCATCCTCGGCATCCCGCCCTTCGTCGCGACGCTGGGCACGCTTGGCATGGCGCAGGGCCTGTCGCTGATCGTTAGCGACGGCCAGAGCGTGGTCGGCATCCCCCACAGTGTCCGCGACATCTATTCGGCGACGCTTCTGGGCATCCCCGTGCCGATCGTGATGGCGTTCGTCACCTATGCAGCCTTCCACGGCCTGCTCTATCACACCCGTTTCGGCACCTATATCTTTGCACTCGGCGGCAATCGCGAGGCGCTGCGCTATGCCGGCCTGTCGCCGAACAAGCTGCTAATCGCGGTCTACGCGCTCGGCGGCGCCATGGCCGGGATCGCGGGCCTGCTGATGACGGCGCGCATGAATTCCGGTCATCCCACCGCCGGCCTCGGCCTCGAGTTCGACGCCATCGCCGCCGTTGCCGTCGGCGGCACCTCGTTCGAGCGCGGCAATGGCTGGCTGCTCGGCACCCTGCTCGGAGTGCTCTCCGTCGGCGTGCTGCGCAACGGGCTGAACCTGATCTCGCTGCCGTCCTCGGTGCAGGTCGCAAGCGTCGGCGTCCTCGTCATCGTCGCGCTGTTCCTCGATGGTCTCAGGAGCCGGGCATGACCGACATCACCAAAGAGGCACTGATGCCGCCCCGCTCCTTCCTGTCGCAGGACGCGATCCAGGTATTCTACCGCCTGCTCGCGGCGCTCTTGATCTGCGCGGTGCTCGCCGTGCTCAGCGATTCCTTCCTGAGCCTCGGCAACATCCTCAACGTGCTGCGCCAGGCGAGCCTGACCTTCTTCATCGCCTCCGGCCTGACGCTGGTGGTGCTGACCGCGGGCCTCGACCTTTCCGTCGGCGCCAATGTCGCGCTGTCGGCCTGCATCGCCGGCACCGTGATCCACAAGACCGGCTCGCCGGCGCTCGGCATCCTCACCGGGCTTGCCTGCGGCGGCCTCGTCGGCCTGCTCAACGGCGTCATGGTCACGGCGCTGCGCATCCCCTCCTTCATCGCCACCTACGGCATGCTCTGGGTGCTGAACGGTCTCACCTATTGGTACATGGCGGGCGAGACGCTGCACGGCTTCCCGGCCGGCTTCCGCCAGATCGGCAGCGGCTATCTGTTCGGCCTGCCGATCCCGGTCTATCTGCTGCTGGTGTTCCTCGGCATCGGGACGTTCTTCGCGCAGCGTACGGTCTGGGGCCAGGAGATCTATGCGATCGGCGCCAACCCGGTCGCGGCCCGCCTCTCCGGCATTCCGGTCGCACGGCGCCTGCTGCTGGTCTACGCGGTGTCAGGCACCATGGCGGGGCTTGCCTCGATCATCTTCCTGTCGCGGCTCAATTCGGCGGAGGCCGACATCGGCGAGAGCCTGACGCTGCCCGCGATCGCGGCCGTTCTGATCGGCGGCACCTCGCTGTTCGGCGGCGTCGGCACCGTGTTCGGCACCTTCATCGGCGCGCTGATCCTGACGCTGGTGCTGAACGGCATGAATTTGCTGTCGGTCAGCGCCAACTGGCAGCCGCTCGTCACCGGCATCATCGTCATTCTCGCGGTCTGGCTCGACATGAAGACGCGCCGCCGCGCGCAATGAGTTCTCAAGACGACCAACAAGCAAAATGAGGGATGGAGGCAACATGACACGGAAACTGAAATATCTGGCGCTACCGCTGCTGATGGCAACGGCGTTCACGACGCAGGCGCGCGCTGACGGCGAGACCATCGCCGTCTTCACCAAGAACCAGACCAACCCGTTCTTCCAGACGGTGCGGGTCGGCGCCGACAACATGGCGAAAGTGCTAAACGCCAAGACGCTGCAATACATCCCGACCAAGCCGGACTCGATCCCCGAGCAGCTCAGCCAGATCGAGGACGTCGTGGTGAAGAAGCCGAGCGCCATCGTCTTCACGCCGGTCGACTACAAGGCGATGGTGCCGGGTGTCGAGAAGATCAACGAGGCCAAGATCCCGGTCGTCAACATCACCGACCGCTCCGCGGGCGGCAAATTCCTCTCCTTCATCGGTGCCGACGATTACAGCCTGGGGCTCGAGACCGCGCGCTTCCTGTTGAAGACGCTGGGCGGCAAGGGCAACATCGTCATCATCGAGGGCGTCAAGGGTTCGCTGACCAATGTCGACCGCGTCCGCGGCTTCAACGACGCGCTGAAGGAGGCCCCCGGCGCCAAGCTGCTGGCCTCGCAGCCCGGCAATTACCAGCGGCTGCAGGCGCTTCAGGTCATGGAGAATTTGATGCAGTCGAATTCGCAGATCGACGGCGTGCTTGCCGCCAATGACGCCATGGCGGTCGGCGCGATCGAGGCGCTGGATGGTGCGAACCGGAAGGCCCAGGTGATCGGCATCAACGGCACCAAGGAGGCGATCGACGCGATCAAGTCCGGCAAGCTGCTCGCCAGCGGCGACTATAACGGATTTGCGCAAGGCTGCCTCGGCACCATGATGGCGATCCGCAGCCTTCGCAATCAGCCCGTCATCGCCGAGATCGTGCTGAAGCCCACCGTCATCACCAAGGACAATTACCGGCCGTTTGACGTGCCGCTGGAGCAACGGACCTGCCCGACCTTCGAGGACGCCAGCAAGCTCGGCGCCAAGTAATCCATCTGTCGCATCCGGACGGTCGCCTCGGCGGCCGTCCCAAGAACCAAAGTCAAGAAGCGGAGACTGCCATGCTGTTCGCCATTCACGCCGTCGACCGCAGCGGCGCGCTGCCGACGCGGCTCGCCAATTACGATGCCCACAAGGCTTACCTCGGCGACACCTCGGGCTTCGGCGTCAAGATCGTGATGTCGGGGCCGCTGGTCTCCGACGACGGCCAGACCATGATCGGCAGCCTGTTCCTGATCGAAGCGCCGGGCCGCTCCGAAGTCGAGGCCTTCAACCGCGCCGACCCCTTTGCCAAGGCGGGAATCTGGGAAAAGGTGACGATCACCGGCTTCCTGCGCCGGCAAGGCTGAGGCGGCCTGGTCAAAAGTGCGAAAACAACCCCATGCACAGTAGAACGGGTGTTGATTTTGCTGACGAATTTCCGGCGCCAAATTCCGCGTTTTAGCCGCTCGGCACCGTGGCGCCGTCTTCGAGATGACAGGCCACCCACTGCTCGGCTCCGGCCGCACGCAGCACCGGCTCTTCGACCCGGCAGCGGTCGAACACCAGCGGGCAGCGGGTATGGAAGCGGCATCCCTTCGGCGGGTTGATCGGGCTCGGCACGTCGCCCTTGAGGATGACCGGATTGCGATGGGCGCCGGGTTCGGGCAGCGGCACGGCAGACAACAGCGCCTTGGTATAGGGATGCCTGGGAGCCGCAAAGATGTCGCGGCGCGGCGCCACCTCCACGATCTTGCCGAGATACATCACGGCGACGCGGTGGGTCATGTGCTCGACGATGGCAAGGTCATGGCTGATGAACAGCAGCGCCAGGCCAAACTCGCGCTGGAGATCCTGCAGGAGATTGACGATCTGCGCCTTCACGGAGACGTCGAGCGCGGAGACCGCTTCATCGCAGACGATCAGCTCGGGCTCGGCCGCGAGCGCGCGCGCGATGCCGATGCGCTGCCGCTGGCCGCCGGAGAATTCATGCGGCCTGCGATTGAGCGCCTCGCGCGGCAGGCGCACGGTGTCCATCAGCGCGGTGACGCGGACCTCGAGATCCTCGGCGGATTTGGCGATGCCGAAATTGCGGATCGGCTCGGCCAGGATGTCGCGCACGCGCATGCGCGGATTGAGGCTGGAGAACGGGTCCTGAAACACCACCTGCACGCGGCGCCGCATCTGGCGCATCGTGCTCGGCGCGGCATCGTCGATACGCTGGCCGTCGAGGATCACCTGGCCCGACGTAATGTCGAACAACCGTAGAATGGCGCGGCCGACGGTCGACTTGCCGCAGCCGGACTCGCCGACCAGCGACAGCGTCTCGCCGCGCGCGATCTCGAACGACACGCCGTCGACCGCATAGACGAATTCGGACTTGCGGTTGAACAGGCCCTTTTTGACCGGAAAATGCTTCTTGAGGTCGTTGACCTGGAGCAGCGGAGGACTCATGCCGCGACCGCCCCCTTGGCGGCGTAGTGGCAGGCGGCGACGTGGTGCGGGCCCTTCTCCTCCAGCCCCGGCGCATATTGCCGGCAGAGATCGGTCGCCAGCGCGCAGCGGCCGGCGAAGACACAGCCGGTGATGGGCTTCCTGAGATCCGGCACCTGCCCCGGAATCTCCGCAAGTCGCGTCGCGGTCCCCGCGAGCGAGGAGCCTAGCTTCGGCACGGCACCCAGCAGTCCTTGCGTATAGGGATGGCGCGGCGAACGGAACAACTCGGCCACCGGCGCCTCCTCGACCTTGCGTCCCGCATACATCACCATGACGCGCTCGGCGATCTCGGCGACGACGCCGAGATCGTGCGTGATCAGGATGATGGCCGCGCCGACCCGGCGCTTCAGATCCAGCATCAGCTTGAGAATCTGCGCCTGAATGGTCACGTCGAGCGCGGTGGTCGGCTCGTCCGCAATGAGCAGCTTCGGATTGCAGGCGAGCGCGATGGCGATCATCACGCGCTGGCGCATGCCGCCGGAGAGCTGGTGCGGATATTCGCGCACGCGGCGTTTCGGCTCGGGAATGCCGACCAGCGTCAGCATCTCGACCGCGTGAGCCTCGGCGGCTGCCTTGTCGAGGCCCTGATGGATCATCAGGGTTTCGCGGATCTGGCGGCCGACGGTGAGGACCGGGTTGAGGCTCGTCATCGGCTCCTGGAAGATCATCGAGATGTCGTTGCCGCGGATCGCGCGCATCTCGCGGTCCGACAGCTTGAGAAGGTCCTTGCCCGCAAAGCGAATGCTGCCCGCGATCCTGCCCGGCGGCTCCGGGATCAGCCGCATCAGGGACATCGAGGTCACCGACTTGCCGCAGCCGGATTCGCCGACGATGGCGAGTGTCTCGCCTTCGTTGACATGGAAGGACACGCCGTCCACCGCGCGATTGACGCCGCTGGGGGTGCGGAAATGGGTCTGGAGGTTCTCGACTTCGAGCAGCGCCATCGCGGTCAGCCCCGATCCATCACAGGCAACATCACAGGCAACATCACAGGCTCTTGGCCATGCGCGGGTCGAGCGCATCGCGAAGGCCGTCGCCGAGGAGGTTCACGGCGAGCACGGTGACGGACAGAAACGCCGCCGGGAAGAACACGATGTAGGGTTTGACCTGCCACAGCGCGCGGCCCTCGGCCATGATGTTGCCCCAGGACGGGATGGTCGGCGGCGTGCCGGCACCGATGAAGGACAGGATCGCCTCCGTGATCATGGCACTGGCGCAGATATAGGTCGCCTGCACCAGCATCGGCGCGACCGTGTTCGGCAGGATGTGGCGCAGGATGATCATGGGCGTGCGCGTGCCGCAGGCCACGGCCGCGTCCACATAGGGCTGCTCGCGCAGCGACAGCACCACGCTGCGGACGAGGCGCGAGACACGCGGAATTTCGGCGACGGTGATGGCGAGGATGACGTTGCCGACGCTGCCGCGCGTCAGGGCCATCAGCGCGATCGCCAGCAGGATCGGCGGGATCGACATCAGCCCGTCCATGAAGCGCATCAAAATGCCGTCGGCCCAGCGGATGAAGCCGGAGACCATGCCGATGGCGAGCCCCGCCGCGGATGCGAAGATCGCGACCGACAGGCCGACGGTGAGCGAGACCCGCGCGCCATACAGCACGCGCGAATAGATGTCGCGGCCGAGCACATCGGTGCCGAACCAGAAATCGGCCGACGGCGCCCGCGTGCGCTTGGCGGGCGCGAGCGCGGTCGGGTCGACCGTTCCGAGATAAGGCGCGAAGATCGCGATCAGGACCAGGGTGAGCAGCAGCGCCCCGCCGATCGCGACGGTGGGATGGCCGCGCAACAGGCCGACGAAGCCGCGCCGGATCTTGACCGGCCGGAGGATCTCCGGCAGTTGCGGCGCAAGCACGAGCCCTGCGGGGAGCGATTGCGGATTGACGGTGGTGTCGGTCAATAGCGGATCCTCGGGTCAACGAGCGTGTAAATGAGGTCGATCATCAGATTGACGAGCACGTAGACGAAGCTGAACAGCAGCACGATGCCCTGGATGACGGGATAGTCGCGCCGCAGGATCGCGTCGATCGTGAGCCGGCCGAGGCCGGGAATTGCGAACACGCTCTCGGTGACGACGGCGCCGCCGATCAGCAGCGCAATGCCGATCCCGATCACGGTCACGATCGGCACCGCCGCGTTCTTCAGCGCGTGAATGAACAGGATGCCGCCCTGCCCGAGGCCCTTCGCCTTGGCGGTGCGGATATAGTCCTGTTGCAACACCTCGAGCATGGCAGCGCGGGTGATGCGTGCGACCAGCGCGATATAGACGCAGCCGAGCGCGATCGCGGGCAGGATCAGGTTCTCCAGCCACGGCAGGACGCCCTGGTTGAGCGGTGTGTAGCCCTGCACCGGAAGCCATTCCAGCTCCAGCGCGAAGATGTAGGCGAGCATGTAGCCGACCACGAAGACGGGCAGCGAGAAGCCGAACACCGCAAAGCCCATGATGACGCGGTCGATCAGGCTGCCGGCCTTCCACGCCGCCACCACGCCGAGCGGCACCGCCACCACGATGGTGAGCAGCAGCGTGACCATCATCAGCGACAGCGTCGGTCCGAGACGCTGTCCGATCATCGCCGACACCGGCAGGTTGGTGAAGATCGAGGTGCCGAGATCACCATGCAGGATGCGCCAGACCCAGCTTCCGAACTGGACCAGGAAGGGACGGTCGAGGCCGAGACTCTGACGGATGCGCTCCACATCCTCCGGGCTGGCCTGGTCGCCGGCGATCACCACGGCCGGGTCACCCGGCGCGATGTAAAGCAGGCTGAACACGAACAGCGCAACGATCGCCATGACCGGCAGGGTCGCGACGATGCGACGGAGGATGTAGGAGAGCATCTGGCCTCAGCGCACGATCAAGCGGACTTCGACACGCCCCAGAAGAACGGCAGCGGCCCCTTGGCGATGCCGGAGACGTTCTTGCGCCAGGCCGTGTAGGTCAGGAAGAAGCCGGTCGGCGCGTAGACGACGTCCTCGATCGCCGCCTTGTTGACCCGCCCGATCGCAGCCTTCTCCTCGTCGATACTCTTGGCGTCGAACCAGCCCGCGATCTCCTTCTCGGTGTTCGGGCTGTTGGGCCAGCCGAACCAGGCCTTGTCGCCGTTGGCGCGGATGGCGGTGTAGGCGGCAGGCGTAATGCAGTCGGCGCCGGCATGCCAGCTGTGGAACATGTTCCAGCCGCCCTGCCCGGGCGGTGTCTTCTGCGCGCGGCGCGAGCCGACCGTGCCCCAATCGGTGGCGACGAAGTCGACATTCATGCCGAGCCGCTTCAGGAGATCCGCGGTGACGTCGCCCTGCGCCTTCGTGATCGGCTGATCCTGCGCGACCAGGCAGGTCACGGGCTGGCCGGAATAGCCGCTCTCGGCGAGCAGCTTCTTGGCGGCGTCGAAATCGCGCTTGCCTTTGAGGATGTCGCCGCCCAGGTCGTTGTAAACAGGCGTATCCGGCGTGAAGAAGCCGGGCAGCGGCTTCCACAGCGCGGTGTCGTCGCCGACGATCGCGCGCATGTAGTCTTCCTGGCTCAGCGCCATCAGCACCGCGCGCCGCGCCCGCACGTCGTTGAACGGCGCGAACAGATGGTTCATGCGGAACGAGCCGATATTGCCGAGGGGATCGCCGATGTCGACGCTGATGTTCTTGTTCTTCTTCAGCACGGGCACGAGGTCGGCGATCGGGTTCTCCCACCAGTCGACCTCGCCATTCTGCAGGGCGGCGGCCGCAGTGGCCGGATCCGGCATCACGATCCATTCCACGCGATCGACCATCATCTGCTTGCCGCCGGCGAGCCAGGATGGCTTCTCCTGCCGCGGCACGTAGTCGGCGAATTTCTCGAACACGGCCTTGGCGCCGGGGACCCACTCGCCCTTGGCGAACTTCATCGGCCCCGAGCCGACATATTCGGTGATCTGCTTGAACGGATCGGTCTTGGCGATGCGCTCAGGCATGATGAAGGAGCACGGCGCGTTGTTCTTGGCCAATGCGTAGAGCATTTTCGGGAAGGGCTGCTTCAGGACCCATTTGAAGGTGCGGTCGTCGACCGCGGTCAGCTCCTGCTGGATCGGAATGATCATCAGGCCCATGGGATCGCGCGCCGCCCAGCGCGACAGGCTCGCAACGACGTCCTTCGCCAGCACCGGCTCGCCGTCATGGAACTTGAGGCCCGGGCGCAGCTTGAACGTCCAGGTCTTGCCGTCGTCGGAGGTCTCCTCGGACTCCACCATCTGGCGCTGCGGCTGAAGCTGCGCGTCGATGCCGTAAAGCGTGTCCCAGACCAGCGCCGCCGCATTGCGGACGACATATTGCGTGCCCCAGATCGGATCGAAATTGGCGAGGTTGGCCTGCGGCACGAAACGCAGGGTGCGGGCTGACGCGCCCTGCGCGATGGCCGGGGCCGAGAGGCCGGTCAACGCCAAACCGCCTGCGCCCGCCAGTCCCTTCAATACGGTCCTGCGATCCATGAAGTCCTCCCGTTATTGCCGTGATGCCGGCCATCGTTGGCCAAGGGCAGGTGAAACCAGAGCCCATTGGCTTGCAAATGGTATGCCACTAACCGGACCTTCGCCAGCGGGATCTCGCGGTCATTGGTCAGGCCGCCGTGATGCGGGTTGACCGCTCGCGTTTCGAGCGATCAGCGCGACAGCAGCAGGCGTCGCCAGCCGATGACTACTCCCGTGACGGAGAATGCCAGCCCAAACCCGCAAAGCGCGACGATCAGGATCTCGCGCAAGAGAGGACGCGCGAGCAGGCTCGGGAAATCCAGCGTATGCAGCGCGCCATAGGCCCAGCGATAGGCACGTCGCGAAGCGTCCAGCCTTTGCAGCACATTGCCGTCAGCGCCGTCGATATCGAACCAGACCTCGCCGCAATGCGAGCGGTAGACCGGCGCACCCGGGACGGCGGATCGCGTGGGATAGTCGTCATTGCCCGCGAGAATGCCGGGAATGCCACAATCCGCGGCAAGGCGGGCCGTCAAGCCGCGAACCTCTTGCGCGCTGAGAAATCCGGCTTGTCCTGCATCCGGTGAACCTTCTGTCCTGACCAGCGCCTGCGCGTCCAGCGCGAGCCGATCGCGGCGATAGAGTTTGCCGCCGAAGGCGAACCATTCAATCTCCCGGACCGATGGCGGCGGCTTCGTCCGGTCGGGCGATGATGCCGACGCCCAGGCAGGCACGGCATTCGCCGCGTCGGCCTCGCGGTCCGTCAGCTGTCCGCGCGAGAACAGCCGGCCGTGATCCATCGAGAGCCAGCCGCTGAAGATCCAGCTGAGCACGAACAGCGTCGCCGCGAGGCCGAGGATGTGATGCAGCGCGTGCCAGCCGCGATAGGGCGTCGCAAGGCGGCCGCTTCGCTTCCTGATCCGCACGATGCCGAGCACCGCGCCCAGCAAGGCCGCGATCAAGGCCAGCAGCGACAGCGTCCAGACTACGCCGTCCCACAGCGCCCAATCGCTGCGCAGGACCGTCGGATAGATCCAGTGCAGGACGCTGCCGACGAGATTCCAGCCGCGCTCGCTTCGCGTCGTGTCCAGCACGACCTCGCCGGTGCGCGACGAGACGTAGACTTCCGTTCCGGCCGCGTCGCCGAGCGCAACCCGCCACAAGGGCCGGTGACGGTCGAAGCCGTTCGGGACACTCCACTGGTCGTAGGCCGCGTGCGCAACGAGAGCCGCATGCGCGGCATCGAGTCCGCGTTGACGCGCATGCGCGCCTGCGATGGCGAGCGCGAGATCGACCGACCGTACCGATGCATCCTGCCCATCGGTCGCGCGAACTGCGCGCAGGTGCGAGGCTCTCGACACGACGTAGACCGGCCCATCGCCCCGCTGGATCAAGCGCACGCGCGTGGCATCGGGGATGCCGCTCGCGGCCACGGCATCGGCAACCGCGATCCGCGCCCCGCCCCGATCCACCGGCGTGAGACCCGCAACCCGCTCCGCTTCCGTCAGCGACGGAAACGGAACGAAGTGCATGACGATGCCGGTCGCGAACCACATCGCGAACAGCAGGCAGAACGCGACCCCGAGCCAGCGATGCAGCAGGACGATCGCGGCCATCATCCGCTCAGTTCCCTACCATTTGAACGCCGCCGAGATCTCGTAGGTGCGCGGCGCGCCGAGCAGGATCTGATCGGGATAGAACGGATCACCCCAGATCGCGTAGCGCTTGTCGGTGATGTTGCGGACGCGGAAAGTCAGGCGGGCCTGGTCGACCGCGCCAAACACCGTCCTGGGGATATCGACGAAGGCATAGACGTCGGCGACGGTATACGCCTTCATCGTCACGGTGTTGGCGTCGGTATTGTAGCGGTCGCCGACATGGCGGCCGGTGATGCCGACCTCGACCGGCCACGGCGTGAAGAAGCGATACGACGCACCGGCATTGGCGACGATCCGCGGCACGTTCGGCGGCGTGTTGCCGGCGAACGAGCCGCCGACGAAATTGTAGTCGGCATAGCGTGCATCGACATAGGCGATGTTGCCCCACAGCCGCAGCGGATCGATCGGCCGTACCGAAGCGGCGAGCTCGACGCCCTTCGATTCCTGCCGTCCGGCAATATTGAGCGCCTGCCCGCCGGCGGCGGCATAGACGTTCTTGCGCTGGATGTCATAGGCCGAGAACGACCACTCCGCCCTATTGTCCCAGAACAGGTGCTTGACGCCGGTCTCGTAGGTGCGCGACGTCGTCAGGTCCAGCGGCTGGGTCGGCAACAGCAGGAAGATGTTGTTGGCGGACACGTCGGCGCCGGTCGCATACTGGCTGAAGAAGGTCAGGCCCGGCACGGCCTCCCAAGTGTAGCCGATGCGCCCCGTCACGGGCGCCCAGTCCTTGGAGTACGGAAAACCCGCCTTCTCCAGCCCGGTCTTGTCGGTCGAGTTGCGATCAAGCCCGATATGCTCGACGCGGAGGCCGCCGATCAGCGCAAACGTCCGGGTCAGCTTCAGCCGGTCCTCGAACGACAGCGCTTCGTTGTCGATACGTGCAGTCTGCTGCTGTGTGGTGAGCAGGCCGTAGAATCCGCGGTTGGGATCGACCAGAGAAACGGAATCCCCGGGAAAGTTCGCAGCACCCGGCCTGACAAAATCGAGATAGCTCGACGACAGCGTCGTGACCATCCGGTTGTCGAAGCCTGCAATGTTCGCATCCCAGATCAGGTCGGTGACATTGCCGACCAACCGCTGGCTGTGCGCGACATAGAAGCGCTCGCGATCCACCAGGTTCGTGCCGGCGTTGAACGCCTCGATCTCGTTGTTGAACCAGCTGCGCTCGGCGCCGTAGCCGTAGGCCTGGCTCTTCAGGGTCAGGTCGGGCGCGAGCTTCAGCTCGAAGCCGCCGCGCAGCCAGACTTCCTGTGCGACGTTGCGATTATCGAGCACGTTGTAATTGGTCTTGAAGGTGCGGTCGTCGATGGTGACAGCGCCGAGATTGGTTCCATTGTAGTTCGAGACGTAATTGCCCGAGACGATGCCGCTCGTCGCGTGCGAACCGCTGAAGGCGACCGGCACCAGCGGCGCGCCCCAATAGGCCTTACCGCGATCCTCGCGGTACTCGATCGCGCCCCAGACCTTGAGACTGTCGGAGATGCGGTAGTTGAGCTGGCCCGACACATCCAGCATCTTGGTGTTGGTGTCGTCGACAAAGCCGTTGAGCGCTGAACGGCTGATGTCGAAGCGGTAGTCAAGGCCTTGAACGTTGGTGCTGCCGCCCGAGCCGTAATGGGCGCGGAACGAGTTCAGGGAGTCATACGAGAAGTCCGCCTCGTTGCGGATCGGCCCCGTGTGCGGCTGCTTGGTGACGAAATTGATCGCGCCGCCGGCGGCGCCCTCGCCCGAGATCAGCGAGGCCGGCCCTTTGAGGAATTCCACGGCCTCCAGATTGGCCGTGTCCATGATCCGCGAGGTCATGTTCTGCGGGCCGATCTTGATGCCGTTGTAGAGCGTGTTGATCTGGCTGTTGGTGAAGCCACGCATCGAGAAGCCCGCCGGCTCTCCGGGGGCATCGCCGGAGGTGACGCCGACGGCGCCCTGCGCCACTTCGGACACGGTGCGATAGCCCTGCTCGCGCATGGTCTCGGCGGAGATCACCTCGACGGTCGCAGGCGTCTGCCGCACCGTCAGGCCGAGGCGCGAAGCGCTTTCGGCCACGGCATTGCTGTTGAGAGGCGTCGCGGCCTGCGTCTGTGCACCGGCGCCCGGCACCGCAGGCTTTGGCGCGGCAGTAACGGGGGATCTGCGCGATGACGCGCGACGTGCGCTCTGCCCTTCCCGCCCGGCAGGCTTCGCCTGCTTGCGGGACTGGGCGGGCGATACTTCGATCGGCGGCAGCGGTTCGCGGGATTGCTGCGCCAGCGCGGCCGGCATATCAGCCGCAGCCAGCGTAAGGGCTGCAGAGGCGAGCAGGAAGCCGCGCGGTCGTACGATAGGAATGGAAGACACGATTTTCGGACCTCGGTATGACGTCAGTGGCACGTCACAGCGAACGAGGTCTCTCCTTTGGCCTTGCGGCCGTCCGATGAAGCCGAATGTCTGTACTCCCCGACCGACATCTTCGCGTGTGACCACGGCTGACGGCAGGTCTCCTGGCTCGCGGGTCGATCACCGCTTCGTCGCCTTCCCGGGACCGAGGACCCAGTGGCTTCTGACGAAGGATTATCCGCTCACAGTTGCGGGGGCAGCCACGGCATTGGGGGACAAATTCCCCGCACCGCATTCCCTTTTCATCCCCTCTCGGGGAAACCGTCGCGAGCATCTAGGATTACCATCACGACAGAGTCAATGTATCCCATGCGGCGTTATTGCCACAGCGAGCAACTTCCTTTGGAGAGATGAGCATGGAAGGCGAGACCTTCCTCTGGTTGATCCGGCACGCGCCGGTCGATGGCGTCAAAGGGACGATCCATGCCTCCGACGCGCCGGCCGATCTCGGCGATCGCGCACAGCTGGATGCGCTGCGGCGCCGTCTGCCGCAGGATGCCGCCGGCTATACCAGCCCATCACGGCGCACGGTCGAGACGGCGCGCGCGCTGGCGCTCGAACCGGAGCTGGCCAGCGAATTCCGCGAGCAGGATTTCGGCGACTGGACCGGCCATCGGCACGACGAGCTCGCTGCCACCGGCGGCGAGGCCTATGCGCAGTTCTGGAATGATCCCGCCGGCGGACGGCCGCCGGGCGGCGAAAGCTTCGCGGACCAGGTCGCGCGCGTCCGGCTCGGCCTGTCGCGGATTGGAGCCGGACAGGCCACGCTCGTCGTGCATTCCGGCACGATCCGCGCCATCCTCTGCATCGCGCTGGACCTCGCGCCGCAGGCCGCCTTGCGCTTCGTGATCGATCCGCTGTCGTTGACGCGGATCGACCGGCTGGCGAGCGGCTGGCGCGTCGTTTCCGTCAACCAGCGGATCAGCTAGGCCGATCAGGTACGTTGGCCTGGGCAAAGGTCGCCATGCCGTTGTGAAGCGCGCAGGCCAACCGCACCAGTGGCAGCGCGATCGCAGCGCCCGATCCCTCGCCGAGCCTGAGATCGAGACTGATCATCGGCTGCACGTTCAGCGCACGCAGCACCAACCGATGCCCCTGCTCCGCCGACTGGTGCGACGGCAACAGGAAGGGCTGGCATGACGGGTTGAGCCGCACCGCGGCAAGCGCGGCGACCGAGACGATGAAGCCATCGATCAGCACCGGGATGCGGCGCTGCGCAGCCGCAATGATCGCGCCGCAAATCGCTGCGATCTCGAGGCCGCCGACGGCACACAGGATCTTCTCTGACGAAGCGCCGGCAACGCCATGCCGTGCGATCGCCGCATCAATCACGCGCGCCTTGTGCGCGCGGCCGGCTGCATCGATGCCGGTGCCGCTGCCGGCGATCTCCTCGGCGCTGATGCCGAGCAGGCTTGCCGCGATCGCCGCCGACGTCGTGGTGTTGCCGATCCCCATCTCGCCGAAGATCAGAAGATCAGGCTGTTCGGCCGCTGCGCGTTCAACCGCGCGCTGGCCGGCTTCGAAAGCGAATGCCAGCTCCGCAGGGGTGAGCGCGGACTCGACGCTGAAATCGCGCGTGCCGTGGCGCGGCTTGTCGGTGATGATGCCCGGCATTGCCTCCTGCGCCAGCGTGCCGGCGTCGACGACGTCAAGGCTGGAGCCGAGCTCGCGCGCCAGCACCGATATCGCGGCACCGCCTGCGGCAAAATTCGCCATCATCGCGATGGTCACGGCTTGCGGATAGGCCGAGACGCCCTGCGCGACGATGCCGTGATCGCCGGCGAAGACGATGATCGGCACGCGCGCGACGCGCGGCTGCCCGGTCGCCTGCAGGCCGGCGAGCTCGATCGCGAGCTGCTCGAGCCGGCCGAGCGCGCCGGTCGGCTTCGTCAGCTGCGCCTGGCGTGCGATCGCGGCGTCGCGATGGATCGCGGAGATCGCGGGACATTGTTGGGTAACCCAGTCAGGAAGCATGCTGCCTCGCTTCACGCACGCGCTTGAGGATGTAGCTGTCCATGATCCAGCCATGCCGCTCGCGCGCCGCTTGCCGCACGGCGACGATGCGCGGACCGAGTTCGGCCAGCGCGCCGGACAGGATGATCTGATCGGGCATGCCGAGATAGGCGCCCCAATAGATGTGGAGCCCGGCCGGATCGAGCGATTGAAACGCCGTGCCGCCGTCGAGCATCACGACAACTGTATCGACGCCTTGTGGCCAGCCGCCCTCGCGCAGGCGACGCCCGGTCGTGACCAGAAACGGCTCGCCGATGTCGTTGAGCGGCAGCGTATGCGCCGCGCACAGCGCCTGGATCGAGGTGATGCCCGGCACGACCTCGATTCTGAGCAAGGGGTCGAGCCGGCGGGCAATGCGCAGCGAGGAATCATAGAGCGACGGATCGCCCCAGATCAGCAGCGCGACCTTGCCGTCGCCGTCGAGATGATCTGCAATCGCTTGTCGCCAGGTCGCGGCGACGGCGTCATGCCAGTCGTCCACGCCCTTGCGGTAATCCGCTTCGGCCGCGTCGCGTACGGGAAGATCGAACTCGGCGATGACGGTCTTGTCGTTGGTCAGGACATCCGCGCAGATCGTGCGCCTGAGATCGGCGAGATCGGACTTCGCCGTCCCCTTGCGCGGGATCAGGATGAGATCGGCGGCGTTGATGGCCTCAACGGCGGCGCGCGTCAGCTGGCCAGGATCGCCGCAACCGATGCCGATCAGGGAAAGCGTGAGCATCACGGGCGTGGGGCGGCCATGACGGCCGCCCCTTGTCTCTTCAGGCCGCGTTGTGCAGGCGCGGCGTGACGAAGCCGGGCGCGGTGACGCCGCGCAGCGATTTCGCCAGCGCCAGCACGGCAAGATCAGCCAGCGGCTCGATCACGATGACCAGCGCGTAGGACGCCGCGAAGGTCGCGATGTTGGCAAGGTTGCTCATCGCAAAGCCCGAGCCATAGAGCGCCCAGAACGCCACCCACCCGATCACGCCGGCCTGATAGGTCGTCGAGAGCGCCAGCGCCTGGCGGTACTTCAGGTCGACATAGGCGGTGTTGCGCGGAATGATCCGCGAGGCGATCGCCTGGATCGCGAACAGCGGCACCAAGAGCGTCGTAACGTTCATGCCGTATTGCGGGATGTCGGCCGGTTCGAAGAACACGCCCTGCAGCAGCAGGCCGAAGGCGAGACCGAAGGCGGCAGGCGCGGCACCGAACAGCAGGAACAAGGTCGAGCCGAGGATGAAGTGCACCTCGGAGACGCCAACCGGGAAGTGCGGCAGGATCTCGAAGAAGGTGAAGACGAGAACGGTGGTGGCGAACGTCCGCGCCGCGAACGATACGACGCCCTGCTCGCGCACGGTCTCGACCGCGAGCTTCAAGGCAGCGCCGCCTGCGGCGATGCCGGTTGCGTAACTCAACACGAGCTTGGCGCCCGTCACGATCCCGGGTTCGATATGCATGGCTCAGATCCTTCCTGCCGTCACACCCGACGGCCTTGGCCTCAAAACGTGCAGGGCCGGTCTCCTGGCTCGCGGTTCACTGGGACTTTCGGCCTTCCCGGGCCTTGCGGCCCAGTGGCGGATCGAAGTCCCTCACCGCTTACAGTCGCGGGGGCGGCTGGGGTTTTGGGCGCCGCAACTGGGTCCGCCCACCCCCATTCCCGATTATGCTCCGGCGCTTTGCGCCGTGGTGAGCACCATGCTTCTCCTGTGTGCCCCTTTCGCCGAGCCTGCGTCAAGGGAAGAAGCGATCATGACGGATAATCCCCCGCCAGCGCGCCGAACAGGATCACGGCGGCGGTCGAAGGCGCGCCGCCGCGGGCAAGCTGCTCGGCAAGCTCGGCAATCGTGGTGCGGACCAGCCGCTCGTCGGAACGGCCGAGGGATTCGGCGACCAGCGCCGGGGTATCTGCGGCAAGACCATGCGAGATCAATTTTGCGGCAAGCGCCGGAAAGGTGCGCCGGCCCATATAGACCACGGTCGTCGCTTCAGGGTCGGCCAGCGCCGCCCAGTTCAGGTTCGGCGGCAGATCGCCGGTCACATCGGCCCCGGTCACGAACTGCACCCGGCGCGAGGTGTGGCGCCGGGTCAGGGGAATGCCCGCCTGGGCTGCCGCGGCGCAGGCCGAGGTGACCCCGGGAACGATCTCGTAGCCGATGCCGGCCTCGCGCAGCGTCTCGATCTCCTCCTCGAGCCGGCCGAAGATGCCGGCATCGCCGGACTTCAGCCGCACCACGCGCACCCCCGTTGCGGCATAGTCGACCAGAAGGCGGTTGACGTGATGCTGCTTGGTCGAAGGGCGCCCTGCCCGCTTGCCGACCGCGACGAGATTGGCTTCCGGCCGGGCGAGATCGAGGATCGCGCCGGAGGCGAGATCGTCGTAGAGCACGACGTCGGCCTCGCGCAGCCGCGCGGCGCCCTTGAGCGTGAGCAGCTCGGGGTCGCCGGGTCCGGCGGAGATGAAGGAAACGAATCCGCTCACCGGTCCTCCGCGATCAGGTGAAAGAAGGTGCCACTGACATGGCCGCGCCGCGAGCCGGTCTCGGCGATGATTGCGCCCGTCGCATCGTGCACGATAGCGAGCGGCGTGTCAGGCTGAGCGAGGATGGTCGAATAGTGAAACTCGTGGCCGCGCAGCCGCGCGCCGGGCTGATGTCCCGGCATCGGCGCGGCCAGCGTTGCGAGGCGATAACCCAGATGCATGCGGCGTTTGGCAAAGCTGGTCTCCAGGCCAAGCAGGCCCGTCATCTCGTGGCGAATACCGTCCGCGTCGGTCAAGGCGGTTCCCAGCACCATATAGCCCCCGCATTCGCCGTGCACGGGCCGCATCTCGGCGAAGGCGCGCAAGGCGCTACGAAACCGGGCATTGGAGGCGATTCTGCCGGCATGAAGCTCGGGATAGCCGCCTGGCAGCCAGCACACGTCGGCGCTCGGATCGGGCGCTTCATCTGATAGCGGCGAGAACGGCACGATCTCCGCGCCCGCTGCGCGCCAGGCCTCCAGCATGTGCGGATAGACGAAGGAGAACGCGGCGTCGCGCGCAAGCGCGATACGCTGGCCGGGTGGCACCACGTTCGGTCCACTTGCCACGGCTTGCGGCGACCAGCTGGCCGCCGATCGCAGCACCGCTTCGAGATCGACATGCTCCGTCACGAACCGTGCGGCCTCGTCGATCAGCTTGCCGATCTCCGCCTGCTCCTCGGCCTGCACCAGGCCGAGATGCCGCTTCGGCAGGCTGATCTCGGCATGACGCGGCAGCGCGCCGAACACGGCAATGCCGGCATCGACAAGCGCGCGCCGCACGAGGTCTTCATGGCGCGGGCTGGCGACGCGATTGAGCACCACGCCCGCAAGCTTCACGCCCGGCCGATAATCGCGCAGGCCCGCGGCGATTGCGGCTGCGGTCTGCGCCTGGCCGGAGGGATCGATCACCAGCACCACCGGCCAGCCCAGCATCTCCGCGATATCGGCAGTGGCACCCGTGCCGGAGACGCCGCGTGCGGCAACGCCGTCGAACAGGCCCATCGATCCCTCGGCCAGCACGAGATCGGCATCCGCACCACGGCTGACGAGGTGCGCAATGGTGCCGCGATCCATCGCCCAGCTGTCGACGTTGACGGAGGCGCGCCCCGTGGCGGCGGCATGGAAGGCGGGATCGATATAGTCCGGCCCGCTCTTGAAGCACTGCACGTTCAGGCCGCGATGGCGCCAGGCACGCGCGAGTGCCAGCGTCAGCGTGGTCTTGCCGACGCCGGAGGCCGGTGCCGAGATGACGAGGCCCGCCGCCATCACGACGCCTCCGGAAAGCGTGGCTCGGCGCCGACCGGCCGATAGCGACGGTCGTAGTCAACGGCATAGAGGCGGCTCTCGTCGAAATCCGCGGCGCCAAGCGTCTTGCCGACCAGGATCAGCGCGGTGCGCTCCATCTCGGCGCCCACCGCGGCATCGAGCGTTGCCAGCGTCGCGCGCACGATGCGCTGCTCCGGCCAGCTCGCGCGCCAGACGATCGCGACCGGGCAATCCGCGCCGTAATGCGGCGTGAGCTCGGCAACGACCTTGTCGAGCAGGTGGATCGAGAGATGGATCGCGAGCACGGCACCGGTCGCGGCAAAGGCGGCGAGCTTCTCCCCCTCGGGCATCGCGCTGGCGCGACCCGGCGTGCGCGTCAGCACCACGCTCTGAGCGAGCCCCGGCAGCGTGAGCTCGGCTTCCAACGCGGCCGCGGCAGCCGAGAAAGACGGCACGCCCGGCGTCACCGTCACGGGAATGCCGAGCGCGCGCAGGCGGCGGAGCTGCTCTCCCATCGCCGACCAGATCGAGAGATCCCCGGAATGCAGGCGAGCCACATCCTTGCCCTCGGCATGCGCCGCCGAAATCTCCGCGATGATCTCGTCGAGCGACAGCGGCGCGGTGTTGACGATGCGTGCCCCGGGCGGGCAATGCACCAGCACGCCTTCGGGTACGAGCGAGCCCGCATAGAGACAGACCGGGCAGGACGCGATCAGGTCGCGGCCGCGCAAGGTCAGCAAGTCGGGCGCGCCCGGCCCGGCGCCGATGAAATGCACCGTCATGCGCCGTCTCCTTCCGCGATCGCGGCGGTCGCCGTGCGATCCTGCGAGACCACGCGCGTCGCAATCAGCCGGGCCCGAGGGCCGGCCGCAGCGAGCGCCGCGGCTTCGGCAACAGATCCCGTGCCGAACTTTTCCACGATGAGCTCCGATTGCGTGGGCGTGTCGATGCCGGCCAATGTCTCGGCCGGAATAGCCCTGATCGGCACACCGCATTCACATGCGAGCTGCTTCAGCGCCGCGACGTCGGCCTTGTCGCCGACCGTCGCCAGCGCCGCGAGCCCTTCCGAGCCGCCAGCCGCCATCAGCGCCTCACGCAGCGAAGCCAGCGTGACGTCCTTTCTGAATCCGAGCCCGGCGACCTTCATCGCACCACGCTCCACTGCACCACCGGCCGCGCCGCCTCCCAGGCCCGATAGCGGCCGAGCGGCGCGGCTTGCGCGATCTCGACCCGCATCAGCTCGCCGCCGTGACGTTGGTGCAGCTCGCCGAGCAGGGCTTCCGTCTCCAGCGTCACGGAATGCGCGACCAGCCGGGTGCCCGGCGAAAGCCGCGACCAGATGGCATCGAACATTGCGCGATCGAGGCCACCGCCGATGAAGACGGCGTCGGGCGCATCCAGCGCAGCCAGTGCTTCAGGCGCTGTGCCTCCGATGACGCTGATTCGATGCGCCAGGCCGAACGCCGCTGCATTCTTGCGAATGTTCGCGGCGCGATCCTCGCGCGCCTCGATTGCGGTCGCCGTCCCGCCGCACAGCGCCCACTCCACGGAGATCGACCCCGATCCGGCGCCGATGTCCCACAGCCGCTCGCCCGGACGCGGAGCCAGCGCCGAAAGCGACAGTGCGCGGATCGGCCGCTTGGTGATCTGGCCGTCATGGACGAAGAGATCGTCCGGCAGACCCGAGCTGCGGGGAATGCCCTGTGTTCCCACCGCCCATACTGCGACCGCGACCAGATCAGCCGCGACCTCCTCGGCAAACAGGTCGACTCGATGCTGGTCAATGTATTCCCGTGGCCCGCCCAGCGCCTCGAGCGTCCACATCAGTGACGCGCCCCATCCGCGCTCCGTCAGCCATTTCGCGAGAGCGCCGACCGCGGCCGCGTCGCGCATCAGGCAGATGATGCGCGCGTCTCGCACCAGATGCGGCACCAGGCGCTCGAACGGCGCCGCGTGGAGGCCGATGCACGTCACGGCTTCCAGCCGCCAGCCTAAGCGCGCCGCAGCGAGCGAGAAGGTCGACACTGCCGGATATGCCATCCACTCGTCGCTACCGAGCTTTTCGGCAAGGCTTGCCCCGGCGCCATGCCAGAACGGATCGCCGGAGGCGAGCACCACCGTCGGCCGGCCGCGACAGCTCAACACCACGTCGGCATCGAACGGCACCGGCCAGGCGCGGCCGCGGCTGCCGACGCCGGCGAGCACGAGATGTCGTTCGCCACCGAACACGGTTTCGGCATCGGCGAGCGCCTTTCGGCTTGCCTCGGACAGCCCGGCAAGGCCATCTTCGCCGATACCGATGATGGTCAGCCAGGGATCAACCATACGCGCCCTCATTCTGGGCGGAACGGCCGATGCGGGCCAGCTCGCAGCGGAGGTCGCGCGCGCACGCATCGACGCCGTCTACTCCTATGGCGGTCGCACCCGCGCGCCGGCCGACCAGCCGCTGCCGACCCGTATCGGCGGCTTCGGCGGCGTGAACGGGCTGGCCGACACCATCCGCGGCGAAGGCATCACGCATGTGATCGACGCCACGCATCCGTTCGCCGCCGAGATGAGCCGCAATGCTATTCAGGCGTGCGCGCAAACCGGCACGCAGTTGATCGCACTCGAACGCGCGCCTTGGCTGAAAGCGCCCGGCGACAACTGGATTGAGGTCACCGATATCAACGCTGCGGTCGCCGCGCTGCCCGCCGCGCCCACAAACGTGTTCCTCGCCATCGGCCGCCAGCACATCGCGCCGTTCGCAGGCAAGCCGCAGCATGCCTACACGCTGCGGTTCGTCGATCCGCCCGAAGGGTCCCTGCCCTTTGCCGCGGATGTGATCGTGTCGCGTGGGCCGTTCACGCTTCAGAGCGAGCTCGAGATGATGCGGGCCCGCGAGATCGCGTGGATCGTCGCCCGCAATTCCGGCGGCGACGGCGCGCGCGCCAAGATCGACGCGGCTCGTATGCTTGGCGTTCCCGTGATCATGATCTCGCGACCGGAGCTGCCCGAACGCCGACGGGTCGAGAGTGTCACCGAAGTAATGCAGTGGCTCGGTCATTCGACCCGCCTCGGTGCATAGACCCAGCGGCCGACGCGTCGCGTCTGCGAATTGCCGACGATCACCAGCGTGCGCATGTCGGCCATCTCTGGCGTTGCTTCATTCAGCGTCACCGTCACGATCTTCTCGTCGGCCGCGCTGACCGCACGTGCGAAGATCACGAGGCGCTCGCCGCAGCCGGCATCTCTCAGCGCCCCGAGCGCACGGCCAAAACCCTCGGGCCGGCTCGCCGAGCGCGGATTGTACATCGCAATCGAGAAGTCGCCGTCCGCAGCGAGCCGCAGGCGCTTTTCGATCACGGACCACGGCTTGAGATTGTCTGAGAGATTGATCGCGCAAAAATCATGGCCGAGCGGCGCGCCGGCGCGCGCGGCGGCCGCCAGCATGGCAGTGATGCCGGGCAGCACACGGATCGGCAACGCCTGATATTGCGGCGCCTGTTCGAGCGCCTCGAACACGGCGGAGGCCATCGCGAACACGCCGGGATCGCCGGACGAGACGACGACGACCTGCCCACCCTCGGACGCCAGCCGCAGCGCTTCGCTCGCGCGCTGCAGCTCCTCGCGGTTGTCGGAAGGATGCAGCTTCAGCCCGGCGCGCGGCGGCACGCGGGCGACATAGGGCGCGTAGCCCAGAATGTCGGTCGCTGACGCCAGCGCGGCCGTGACCTCGGGCGTCACCATCGCATCGTTGCCCGGCCCGAGGCCCGCGATGGTCAGCGTGCCCGTCATTCGGCGGCGTCCAGATGCCGGCCCTTGCCGTGCACAAGCACGATCGCGAAATACGGACAGTCGGCGGCATCGACCTCCGCGAGCCGCACGACGCGCTCGCCCGGCATGGTGCCGCGCTCGACCAGCCAGGCATCGTCCAGCCGCCCGGCGGATGCAAGCGCGCGGCGCACCTTTGCAAGGTTGCGGCCGGTCTTCATGACGACGAGCGCATCGGAATCGCGCATGTGCCGCTCGAGCTCGCTCTCGGGAAGCGTGCCCATCAGCACAGTGGTTACGTCATCCCCAAGCGCGATCGGTTGCCCCACGCCATTCCAGCAGCCGACCATGCCGGGAATTCCTGCGATCACCTCGATCTCGACGCGGCCCTGCAGGCGCGTGTGCAGATGCATGAAGGAGCCGTAGAAATATGGATCGCCCTCGCAGAGCACGACGACGTCGACGGCGCGCGACAGCCGCGCCAGGCGCTCGGCCCATTCGTCGTAGAAACCGGCAAGCAACTGGACGTATTCCACGCTGTCGAAGGCGATCTCGGTCGTCACAGGATATTCCATGGGATATTCGGTGACGTCAGCGGCGAGCATGCCCTCGACGATGCGCCGTGCCTGGCCGGGCCTGCCTTTCTTGCGAAAGAAAGCGACGTGCTTTGCAGCCCGCACCGTGCGATCGGAGCGCACGCTCATCAAATCAGGATCGCCGGGGCCGAGACCGCAGCAGATGATGCGTCCCATCGCTATTCGCTCCGGCTCGCCAGCGCGTTCACGGCAGCAACCGTGATCGCGGAGCCGCCGAGGCGGCCTTCCACGGTCAGTGCCGGCACGGGTGGCTCAGCCATCAGCGCCGCCTTGGATTCGGCCGCGCCGACAAAGCCGACCGGGCAGCCGATGATTGCCGCCGGCCGCGGACATGTATGGTCCTCCAGCATGTTGAGGAGATGAAACAGCGCGGTCGGCGCATTGCCGATCGCAACGATCGCGCCGTCCAGATGCGGCCGCCACAGTTCGAGCGCCGCAGCCGAGCGGGTGTTTCGCATGGATTGCGCCAGCGCGGGCACGCTCTCGTCGCCGAGCGTGCAGATGACCGCATTGGCCGCGGGAAGCCTTGCGCGCGTGATCCCCTCCGAGACCATGCGCGCGTCGCACAGGATCGGCGCGCCTCGTTGCAGGGCGACGCGCGCGATTGTCGCCATGCTTGATGTGAAGCGGATATGCGCCTCCAGCCCGACCATGCCGGCGGCATGGATCATCCGCACCACGACCTGCTCCTCATCGGGCGAGAAGCGGGCGAGATCGGCCTCGGCCCGGATGGTGGCGAAGGATTGCCGGTAGATCGCCGCGCCGTCGGTCTCGTAAGTGTGTGGCATCAATGCCCTCCGACGAGGATGGAGGGATCGCTGACGATGTCGGCGCCGTTCAGGCCGCGCAGCGCCGGCTCGTCGCGCGTCGAGCCGTCGCGGACGAGATCGAAACCGGCGCGCGTTGCAACCAGTGTGACCGCGGCCGTGCCGGAATGGGCGCAGCCCTTGCCGCAGCCGGAGACGTGCAGGCGCGCATCGGCGGCAATGCGCGGCGCGAGCGCCGCGGCCAGCGCGCGCGTATCGGCATGGGCTTCGCGGCAGCGCGGCGCGCCGCTGCAGGCGATGACGCGCAGTGCGGGATCGAACGGCTCGGTGATGAGACCCGCCCCGCTCGGCATCTCCCGCTTGCCCTCGCTCAACACCATGCGCCAGGGCGTCATGCGCAGCGCATGGCCGCAACCCGCGAATTGATGCAACGTCGTGTGCAGCATCTGCCCGAACGCGACGCCGACCATGGCGCCTTGCGGATACTGCCCGGGCCGCGACGCGGCCATCACGGGCGCGGGCTCGGTCTCGCCGCGGAGCGATGCAGGCAACACCGCCCCGGCGGCGATATGGGCTGCCATGCGCCCTCGCCCGCCTCTAACTCCGCCGGAGACCAGGAACCAGCTCGCGAGCGCCAGCGCCGTGCTCACGGCCTCGCCGCGCGCGACGGAGCGGCCAAGCGTCGCGCCGTCGGCGCGCACCAGGAGACGGCCGGAGCGATCGCGCTCGATGCGGATGTCGGCGGAGTTTCCGGCAAGCACCCGCGAGCGTCCGTCATCGATGGCGAAGCCGAACTTGGTGGGAAGCGCGAGACCGCTGTCGGCGAGCGCCTCCTCCAGCCCGGCAGCGAGCGACTGCGTTTCGTCGCCTCCATTCCAGAACGGCATCACCAGAATGTTGCGCCTGGCCTCGACGTCGGCGTCGGGATCGAGCAGCTGCAGCCGTGCAAGTCCGTCGAGCAGCGGCCGATGGCTTTGCTCGCTGACGCCGCGGATCTGGAGATTGGCGCGGCTGGTCACGTCGATCAGGCCATTGCCGTGTTGCTCGGCGAGCTCGGCAAGCCCGGTGATTTGCGACGCTTCAAGCCGCCCGCCGAACGGGCGCACGCGCACCACGAGCCCATCGCCCGACAGCATCGGGCGCAGCGCGCCGGGACACCAGCCCTTGACCGAAGCCGCGCTCATGAGGCCTCCCGCAGGGCAGCCGCGATCGAGTTGCGCCGCGTCTGCCAGAGCGCCGCATCATGCAGGCGCGCAAAACAGGTTTCCATTGCGGCGAGCGCCGTCGGGTTCTCGCGCGCCATGAAGGCGCGGACGTCATCATGGCCGAGCGTCGCGTCGTAATAGAGATCGAACAGATGCGGCGGCACGGCGCCGGCGAGATGCGCGAAGGCCGCCATGTGCTCCAGCGTCGCGGTGATCTCGGCGGCGCCGCGAAAACCGTGCCGCATCATGCCGCCAGTCCAGGCCGGATTGGCCGCGCGCGCGCGGACGACACGCGAGATTTCCTCGGTCAGCGTGCGCGCGTGCGGTTGCTCGGGGCGGGTCGTGTCGAGGTGATAGAGCGCAGGCCCCGCCGCGCCGAGATGCGCAGCGGCGGCCGCAACACCGGCTTCATGGGCGGCGTAATCGGCCGCGAGCAGCAGGTCGGTTTCCGGCAGATCCTGGACGTGGACAAAGGCGTCAGCGGCCGCGAGGCGCTGCTCGATGCCGGCGCGATTCTGGAGCATCTCGCCATCGGCCGCGAACGCCCAGGACGAGGCCGACAGCCAGGCATCGCCTGCAGCTTCGCGCGTTTCCGGCGTGAAGGCATCGGGAATCGCCGAAAGGCCAACACCGTATTGGCCGGGACGCGGCGCGAACACGCGCGAGGCGCGGTGGCGATAAGGATTGTCCTCGCCCTCGTCATCGCGGCCTGCGAGCGCCTCGGACGCCGCCTCGAACAATTGCGCAAGGCCCGCGAAGACATCGCGGAACAGGCCGGACACCCGCAACGTGACGTCGATGCGCGGACGGCCGAGCTCAGCCGGCGCGACGATGTCATAACCGGTGACGCGGCCGGAGGCGTGATCCCAGCGCGGCGCGAGCCCGGCCAGATGCAGCGCCATCGCGAACTCTTCGCCCGCGGTGCGCATCGTCGCCGAGCCCCAGAGATCGACCACGAGACCTTTCGGCCAGTCACCGTGATCCTGCAAATGGCGGCGCAGCAGCTCTTCGGCGAGTTTTATCCCTTGCGCATGTGCCGAGGGCGTCGGCACCGCGCGCGGGTCGACGGCGAAGAGATTGCGCCCGGTCGGCAGCACGTCCTGACGGCCGCGATAGGGCGAGCCGGATGGGCCCGGCGCAACGCGCCGGCCGGCAAGCGCGGCACGCAACGCATGCCGCTCCGCTTCGCCGCAAGCGCCGCGGCCGAACACGTGCAGGCCATCGCCGAACTGGCTTTCCTTGAGATCGCAGACGAAGCGGTCGATGCGCGGGATCGCTTCGGCCGGCGCGGACGAGGCCTCGAGACCGAGATCGTCCTCGAGACCCGCCGCGCGCGCTTCGTCGCGGATCGCGGCGATCAGCCGCTGGCGGCGCGCGGGATCGAGGCCATCGGCGGTCGAATATTCATCGAGCAGGCGTTCGAGCCGGCGCAAGCCGTCCGGCACCGCGGATGTCTCCAGCGGCGGCGGCAGATGGCCGATGGTAACGGCACCGATACGCCGCTTGGCCTGCGCGGCCTCGCCGGGATCGTTGACGATGAAGGGATAGATGACGGGGAGATCGCCGATCAGCGCTTCCGGCCAGCAGGCGGACGACAGCGCCACGGATTTCCCGGGCAGCCATTCCAGCGTGCCGTGCGCGCCCGTATGCACGACGGCATCGATCCCCTGCTCGCGGAGCCAGAGATGGAACGCGACATAGGCGTGGCGCGGCGTGCGGGCCAGATCGTGATAGTCGGCATCGCGCGTGGCCGCATCGCCACGCTCCGGCTGGACCGCGATGATCGAGCGGCCGCACGCGATGGCCGCGAAATGAAATGCACCGTCGCGGCAGCCCGGATCCGTCTCCGGCGCGCCCCAGGCCCGCGCGAGATCGTCCTGCAGGGCTTGCGGCAGGCGCGCGAGCGCGGCGCGATACGCGGCAACGCTCCAGATGAGCCGTTTCGTCAGCAGCGACTCGCCGAGCGCTGGCACCGGCGCAACGTCGTAGCCGGCCTCCGCGAGATCGGACAGCAAGGCCTCGACCGACGCCAGCGCATCGAGGCCGACCGCATGCGCGATCTGGTGCGGTCGCCCCGGATAGTTCGAGAGCACGATCGCCAGCCGCTTCTCCGCAACCGGCGTCTCCGCGAGGCGCCGCCAGCCCGCGACACGCGCGGCGACGGCTTTCACACGCTCCTCATCTGGCCGGTGCGCCAGATGCGAGAACTGCAGATCGGCATCGCGCTCTGACGCCGACTTGAAACTCACCACGCCGGTGAAGACGCGGCCATCCACCTCGGGCAGCACTACATGCATCGCGAGATCGCCGGGCGAGAGACCTCGCAGCGAGTTCGCCCAGTCCTCGCGCCGCGCGGTGGAGAGGGCAACCTGGAACACCGGACACGACGCGGCATCGAAGGGCGTTGTGCCCTCGTCCCCCAGGGCTGAAAACGCCGTCGCGTTGACGATCGCGGCCGGAGGATTTTGCGCGAGATACGCGCGCAGCCAATCGGCGACGCCTGGAGCCTTCAGTGAGGTGACGAAGACGCCATAGGCGTCGAATCCCTTCTCGCGCAACGCCGCGATCAGCGCATCGACCGGGCCGGTGTCGGCAGCGGTGAGATAGGAGCGATAGAACGTCACGAGCGCGAGCGGCTTCGCTTCCGCCGCGGGCGCAGCGACGACGCCGCGCGCGGGATCGTAAAATCCCATCTCGGGCACGGTCATCTCGCCGATGACAGGCCCGGCATAGAGGCCCGAGGCCAGCGCGAGCTGCGCGATCGCGGCCTGCGCCGCGACCGGGCCGCCGGCGTCGCAAAGCACCTTGAGCCTTCGCAGCGTCGAGACCGGCAAGGTCGAATACGCATCGAGCCTGACGTCATCGCGCCCATCGGCCGGCAGCACGGCGAGCACGATGCCGCGGTCCTTCGCGAGTTGCTGAAGCGCGGCGAGGCCGTAGGGCCAATAGGACTCACCGCCGATCAGGCGCACCAGAATGCCGCGCGCCTGCGACAGCGTGCGCTCGACATAGGTGTCGACCGACAGCGGATGACGCAGCTCCGCGAGATTAGCGAGACGCAGCGACGGCAGGCTCGCGCGCCCCCGCCGCCAGCCCGCCGCGAACGCAGCGAGGTCGGAATCCGAATACGAGAGCACAACGAGATCGGCCGGGTCCTGGCCGATGTCCCTTGGCGTCGCGGTCTCCTCGAGACCGCGGCTCTCGCGGAAGACGACGTGCATCAGATACCAAGTCCTGCCTTGATCGCGGCTTCGTCGATATCGCCGTGCTCGCCGATCACGACGAGCCTTGATTGCCTGTTGCCGGCACCCCAGGGCTTGTCGAACTGGTGGCGCACGCGCTCGCCGACCGCCTGCAGCAGGAGGCGCATCGGCTTGCCCGCGACCGCGATGTAGCCCTTGACACGCAGCACGTTCTGCTCGCGCGCGAGCTTCTGGACCGATGCGACCAGCGCATCGACGTCGGCAACTTCAGGAAGATCGATCACGACAGAATTGAAATCATCATGCTCGTGCTCTTCCTCGCCGTCGTGATGCGAGGGACGCGCGGCGAGATCGTTCTCGGCGGCGGCGCCGAGTCCGAGGATGACGCGCGCATCGATCGCGCCGTCAGTGACAGGGAGCATCGGCACGCGGCGCGGCATCTCGGCGGTGATGGTGGCCTTGGCGGCTTCAATGCCGGCAGCGCCCGCAAGATCGGCCTTGGTCAGCAGCACGATATCGGCGCAGGCGATCTGGTCCTCGAACACTTCCGACAATGGCGTCTCGTGGTCGAGATTTTCGTCCGCCGCGCGCTGCGCTTCGACCGCATCCGGGTCCGGCGCGAAGCGGCCGGCGGCGACGGCTTCGGCATCCGCCAGCGCGATCACGCCATCGACGGTGATGCGCGAGCGGATCTCGGGCCAGTCGAACGCCTTGAGCAGCGGCTTGGGCAAAGCGAGACCCGAGGTCTCGATCAGGATGTGATCGGGCCGCACCGGGCGCGCCAGCAATTGCTCCATGGTCGGAATGAAATCGTCGGCGACGGTGCAGCAGATGCAGCCATTGGCGAGCTCGACGATGTTCTCCTCCGGGCAATTCGCATCGGCGCAGGATTTCAGGATCTCGCCGTCGACGCCCTCGCTGCCGAACTCGTTGACGAGCACCGCGAGCTTCTTGCCATTGGGATTGCTGAGCAGATGCTGGATCAGCGTCGTCTTGCCAGAGCCGAGGAAACCGGTGACCACCGTGACCGGGATTTTTGCGAGCGAGTTCATTCGGCGGCCTCCGGCAACGCGGCAATGGGGGGAATGCGCGCAAGCGACTGCTTGCGGAAGATTTCAGGACGGCTGCGCCAGGGCACGAGGCCGTCGGGTGCAGCCGCATAGGCCGCAGCGCCCGCGACCACGTCCTGCGCATTCACGTCCGACAGGCGGCCATAGACGTAGGACCAGCGGCCGGGCGCGCTGAGCGCGACCGAGCAGCCCTGGCTGCAGGCCGACAGGCATTCCACGGGAACCACATTGACGCCCTCGGGCACGCCGGCCTCGAGGATCGCGCCGTGGAGGCGCTTGCCGGGCGTGGTCTCGCCCTCGCCGAGCGTCTGGCCGGCACGGCAGGTGATGCAGACATGAAGTGTGACGGTCATCGCCTCTTCCAGATATCAGCGGGAGGCGATGAGGCACACGGACCATTCGTCGGAAGGCCCGTTTCCCCGTCGCGGAACACCCCGTCCGCCGGTCCAAAACTCGTCCGCGCTGGCAGGTCTCCCGGCTTGCGGAGCAGGGTTTTGGCCCTTCGATCCCCGCCTTCCCGATTCCCCGAGGGAATCAGTGGCTTCGGGCATCTCTCCGGTCACGGTCGCGGGGGCGGCTGCATTTTGGACCCAAATCTTGCCGATTCGGACCCTATCGCATTCCCTCTTCGCCTGTCATAGGACAGGAACCAACGCCGGGCCACCATTTGCCGGTGGCCGCCTCTTGTCAAGCCGAAGGACCGGGACCCATGACGCCTGAACCGGATACTCAAACCCCCGAGGATACCGACATCAGGCACGCCCAGAAGATGGCGAAGAAGAAGGCCGCCCGCGACAAGATCATGGCGACCAAGAGCGGCGAAAAGGGCCTCATCATCGTCCACACCGGCGCCGGCAAGGGCAAGTCGTCCTCCGCCTTCGGCATGATCGTGCGCTGCGTCGCGCATGGCTTTCCTTGCGCGGTCGTGCAGTTCATCAAAGGCGCCTGGGATACCGGCGAGCGGCGCCTGCTCACCGGCCATTTCGGCGAGCTCTGCCAGTTCCACGCCATGGGCGAAGGCTTCACCTGGGAGACGCAGGACCGCGCCCGCGACATCGCCGCCGCCCGCGCCGGCTGGGAGAAGGCCAAGGAGCTGATCCTCGACGAGAACCTGCGCATGGTCGTGCTCGACGAGATCAACATCGCGCTGCGCTACGACTATCTCGACATCGCCGAAGTCGTCGAATTCCTGACGACCTCGAAGCCCGAGATGACCCATGTCGTGCTCACCGGGCGCAACGCCAAGGACGAGCTGATCGAGATCGCCGATCTCGTCACCGAGATGACGCTGGTCAAGCACCCCTTCCGATCCGGCATCAAGGCGCAGGCCGGCGTCGAGTTCTGAATGCGATGGCACGCGCGCTGATGATCCAGGGGGCCGGCTCGGACGTGGGCAAGTCGCTCATCGTCGCCGGGCTCGCCCGCGCCTTCACGCGGCGGGCCTTGCGCGTGCTCCCGTTCAAGCCGCAGAACATGTCGAACAACGCGGCCGTCACCGTCGACGGCGGCGAGATCGGCCGCGCCCAGGCGCTGCAGGCGCTCGCCGCCGGCGTCGAGCCGCACACCGACATGAACCCGGTGCTGCTCAAACCCGAGACCGACGTGGGCGCCCAGGTGATCGTGCATGGCAAGCGCATCGCGACCGCGCGTGCCCGCGACTATGCGGCGATGAAGCCGTCGCTGATGGGCGCCGTGATGGAGAGCTTTGAGCGGCTGAAGGAGCGATCTGATCTGGTGCTGGTCGAAGGCGCCGGCAGTCCGGCCGAGGTCAATCTACGCAAGTCCGACATCGCCAATATGGGGTTTGCGCGCAAGGCCGACGTGCCTGTCGTGCTGGTCGGCGATATCGGTCGCGGCGGCGTCATCGCCCAGCTCGTCGGCATCAAGACGGTGATCGACCCCGACGATGCCGCGATGATCCAGGGTTTCGTCATCAACAAGTTTCGCGGCGATCCCACGCTGTTCCACGACGGCTACAGGCTGATCGAACAAAAGACATCCTGGCGCGGCTTCGGCGTGCTGCCATGGTTTGCGCGCGCCGGTGAGCTGCCGGCCGAGGACGCGCTCGGCCTGACCGACGCACGCAAGCCCGGCCAGTGCAAGATCGCCTGCCTCGCGCTGTCGCGCATCGCCAATTTCGACGATCTCGATCCACTGAAGCTCGAGCCGGGCATCGATCTCGTCATGGTGCGCCCGGGCGAAGCGATCCCCGGCGACGTCAGGCTCGTCATCATCCCCGGCTCAAAGTCCACCCGCGGCGACCTCGCCTTCCTGCGCGCGCAGGGATGGGACATCGATCTGCTCGCACATCACCGCAGGGGCGGCCACGTGCTCGGGCTCTGCGGCGGCTATCAGATGCTCGGACGTAGCGTCGCGGACCCCGATGGCATCGAAGGCTCCGCAGGCGATACACCAGGTCTTGGGCTGCTGGATGTGGATACGGTGATGAGCCCGCAGAAGACGCTGACGCGTGTCACAGCTGTACATGCTGCCACGGACCAGCCGATCGAGGCCTACGAAATCCACATCGGCCGTACCGACGGCCCCGATCGCGCCCGTCCGTTCGCCAAGCTGAACGGCGAGCCGGAAGGCGCAATCTCGCGCGACGGCCGCGTGCAGGGCAGCTATCTGCACGGCCTGTTCACGTCGGATGATTTCCGCAAGGCGTACCTCGCCAAGCTCGACATTCCCGCAGGCGGCGAGCCCTATCATGCCAGGGTGGAGAGCGCGCTCGACGCCCTGGCCGATCACATCGAAAAGCATCTCGATGTCGAGGGAATGCTTGCGCTAGCGCGCTAGCACCTCGGCAAGACGCATCCATTCGGCCTCGCCGCCGGGAAGCCCGAGCCGCAGCCATGTCGGCTCTTTCGCGAAAACGCGCGACCAGATGTGGCCACGCGCCAGCTTCTCCTGCGCAGCCGATGCGTCCGGCGTTTCGTAGAGACGAAACAGCGATGCGCCGCCGATGAGCCGCCAGCCCTGCGCATGGGCCATCTCGTCGAGCCGGACACAGTCGCGCGCAAGCCGCGCGGACGTGGCCTCGGCCCAGGTATCATCGCGCAAGGCGCGGCAGCCAATCGCGATGGCCGCGCCCGACACCGGCCATGGACCCGACATCGCAAGCAGCTTGTCGATGTCGGCGGCATGACCGATTGCGAATCCGAGCCGGAGGCCGGCCAGGCCGTAGAATTTTCCAAAGGAGCGCAGCACCAGCAGCCCCGGCCGATCCGCTTCCGACGCGAGCGACAGTTGCGGAACCGCATCGGCAAAGCTCTCGTCGACCACGAGACGGCCGACGCGGGGCTGCAGCGCGAGCAGATCCTTCGACGAATGGCGGCGGCCGTCGGGATTGTTGGGATTGACGATGATGGCGAGGTCCGCGCCTTCAAGCGCATCGGGCTCTCCAACCTCCTGCACATCCCAGCCTGCGGCCGACAGCACACCGGCATATTCATTGTAGGTCGGCGCGAGGATGCGCGCACGACCGCGCGGCGCCAATTGCGGCAGCAATTGAATGGCAGCCTGCGCGCCGCCAAGCGCGGCGAGCGGCGCGCGCGTCCGATAAGCGTGCTGAGCGGCCTGATGCAGCGCCTCGATCCCGGATCGCGACGGCAGCGCCTGCCAATGATGCGCGGATATCTCGCCGACGGGATAAGGCAGCCGGTTGATCCCGGTCGACAGGTCGATCCAGTCCTCCGCGCGCCCGCCGAAACGCTGCTGGGCCAGATCGAGATTTCCACCGTGCTCGCGCATGCCCCGTTCTTTCACGCGAAGGCGAGGATCGCAAGCACGCCGGCGAGCAGCAGCATGGCGCGGCGGTAGACCGTCAATCCCTCGCCAATATCGGCGGCGCGGGGATCACGCGCGCCTTCGTTGAGCCAGGGCTCGTTCGTCGTGCTGCCGTGATAGATGCGGGGACCGCTGAGCCGGACGCCGAGGGCGCCGGCCATCGCCGCCTCCGGCCAGCCGGCATTGGGCGAGCGATGACGGCGCGCATCGCGTGTCATGCAGGACAGCGCATCGGATCGCCTCGGCGCCAGCAGCACGAACAGAAAGCCGGTCAGCCGTGCCGGGATGAAATTGGCGATATCGTCGATGCGCGCCGCGGCCCAGCCGAAGGCCTCATGCCGCTCGTTGCGATGGCCGATCATGGAATCCAACGTGTTGATGGCCTTGTAGCCGAGAATGCCCGGCAGGCCGAACAGCGCGCCCCAGAACACCGGCGCGACGATGCCGTCGGAAGCGTTTTCGGCGAGGCTTTCGATCGCCGCGCGCGCGATGCCGGCGTCATCGAGCGCGGCGGGATCGCGGCCGACGATGCGCGAGACCGCATCGCGTGAAGCGGCGACATCGCCCGCCAGCAAGGGATCCGCGACGGCTGCGACATGATCGTGCAGCGAGCGCAGCGCAACCAGCGGCCAGGCCATGACGCCAATCAGCACCATCTGAATCCAGCCCGAGGGAAGCAAGGACTGAACCGCCCAGCCGATCACGGCAGAGAGTGCGATCACCAGAAGTGCGCCGGCGATGCCGGCAACGCGGCGCAACCCCGGCGGATCGGACTCGCGATTCCAGCCCTGATCGATGGCACCGATCAGCCGCCCCAGCCATGTCACGGGGTGGCCGATCCGCGCGAACAGCCACGATGGCCAGCCCAGAAGGGCATCCACCGCCATCGCCACCACCATCGCGCCCGCAAAGCCCAAACCCGCCTCCTGTCCCGCCCCTGTTGCGCAAAGCGTGGGCTGAGCGCAAGCCCCCGACCCGCTGATTTCGGCTTTGTCTTTGGCCGTGATTGGTGATTAGTCAGGCCCCAAGGAGACTTTGATGGCCGTCATACTGATCACGGGCGGAGCGCGATCGGGCAAGAGCAAGCGTGCGGAAATGCGCACGCGCGCCTTTCCCGGTCAACCCGTCTATGTCGCGACGGCCGAGGCGCTCGATGCCGAGATGGAGGCCCGCATAGCAAAGCATCGCGCGCGGCGAGGAACCGACTGGCTCGAACGCGAGGTACCGCTCGAGCTCGTGCCCGCGCTGGTCGCGACAGATGGCGACAGCGCAAGGCTGGTGGATTGCCTGACGCTGTGGCTCTCCAACCTGATGCACGCCGAGCGCGATTGGGAACGTGAGGTGACCGAGCTCGCCAGCGCGCTGCCCTGCCTGAAAAGCCCCGTCGTCCTTGTCACCAACGAGGTCGGCCTCGGCATCGTCCCCGACAACGCGCTGGCGCGCAGCTTTCGCGATGCCGCCGGGATCATGAACCAGATGATCGCCGCGGTGGCCGACGAGGTCGAGTTCGTGGTCGCCGGCCTTCCCATGAAATTGAAATGATGTCGCGCGCCGAGCTTCTCAAGGACATCGTTGCCGATCTCAGGATGGCGGCATCGTTCGTCACGATCCTCCCGGTGGCATCGTCGAAGCCGGCAGCCGATGGCGCCGTTGCGCGCGCGACCTGGGCGCTTCCCGTTGCGGGACTGCTGGTCGGCCTTGCCGGTGCTTTCGTCTACAAGGCCGCCATCCGCGTTGGACTGACGCCGAACCTTGCCGCGCTGCTCGCGCTGGCTACGACCGCCCTTATCACCGGCGCGCTGCATGAAGACGGTCTCGCCGACACCGCCGACGGGCTCGGCGGCGGCCGCACGCGCGAGCGCAAGCTCGAGATCATGCGCGATAGTCGGGTCGGGACATACGGTGCCTGCGCGCTGATCCTGTCGTTCGGCCTGCGTTGGGGCGCCCTTGCGACCATCGCTAATCCCGTCGCCGTCGCGCTCGCACTGTGCGCTGCGCACGCGGCTGCCCGCGCCGGCGTGCCGGCCTTCATGGCCCTGGTCCCGCCAGCACGGCCGGACGGGCTTTCGGCGAGTGCCGGAGCACCACCGGGCCGCAGCATCGCCGTCGCGTTCGCACTGGGAACGCTCGTGCTCGCCCTGGCGTTGGGGCCGGGCAGGGCGCTGGTCGGCCTGATCCTGCTGTCGCTCGCAGGCCTGGTGCTGGCGCGGCTCGCCATCCGCCAGATCGGCGGACAGACCGGCGACATCCTCGGGGCGTTCGAGCAGCTCGGTGAGATTCTCATCCTGCTCGTTGCGGCCGCCTTCCAGATGGAAGGCTAGTTCATGGTCGCGTTCGACGACACGTTCCGCCGGCAATTGCACGAGCTGTTCGTGTGGCGCCGCGACGTGCGCCGCTTCCGCAGCGACCCGCTGCCGGAACGCGCCATCGACAGACTGATCGAAACCGCCTGCCTCTCTCCCTCGGTCGGCCTCAGCCAACCCTGGCGCTTCGTCATTGTCGACGATGCTGCGCGACGCCGCGCGGTGATCGACGATTTCAGAGCGTGCAATGCCGATGCCTTGAGCTGCTATTCCGGCGAGCGCGCCGCGCGCTATGCCACGCTGAAACTGTCGGGCCTCGAACAGGCGCCCGGCCACCTCGCCGTGTTCGCCGACAAGGCCAGCGACATCGGCCACGGCCTCGGCCGCGCCACCATGCCGGAGACGACGGAATATTCGGTTGTCGCCGCCATCACCGCGATGTGGCTCGCCGCGCGCGCGGAAGGCATCGGCCTCGGCTGGGTGTCGATCCTGAGCCCGGATCGCATGCACGCCATTCTCGACGTGCCCGAGACCTGGAAGTTCATTGCCTATCTCTGCATCGGCTACCCGGAAGTCGAGTGCGCCCAGCCGGAGCTGCAGCAGGCGAAATGGGAACACCGGCGTGGGACGGATGAGTTCACGCTGCGGCGTTAGAACACCGCACCATCCTCCGTCATTGCGAGAAGCCCTTGCGACGAAGCAATCCAGAACCCCTCCGCGGAAAGATTCTGGATTGCTTCGCTGCGCTCGCAATGACGGGGAGAGAGCGTCAGGTCGCCGCTACGACCTGTTCCTGCCCGCAACCGGCGCGGCGCTTTCCTGCTTCTGGAACATCAGGAGCGGCCGGAAGATGACGCGGCCGTAGGCCTCGTAATGGTTCTGGGTGGACACCGCCATCTTCACCGGCGTCGCGTAATTCGCCTCGAAGGTCATGAACTGCGCATAGGTCCAGGAGAAGCCGACGCCGACAGAGGCCATTTCGGTGACACCAGGGAAGGTCGAATACACCGCGCCCCAGTCGGTGAAGACGTAGGTGTCGAAACCTTTCAGCCATTGCGACCAGTTGTAGTGCAGCTCGGCGTTGAAATAATAGCCGCTGTCGCCGGAGGCGGCGTTGGAGGGATAGCCGCGCACGGTGGTGGGGCCGCCGATCGAGAAGATCTGGTCGCCAGGTAGCAGCTTCTCCTGCGTGTACTGCCAGCTCGCCAGCACATTGGCGCTGAAATTCGCGGGCCCTGCGGCGCTGGTCGCAAGCATGGAGCCGGTATAGGTGGTGAACGCACGGTTGTTGCCGAGCACGTGGTCGTGCCAGGCAACGTAGTTGACCGCCGGCGAGACCGTGATCGAATAGGTGTTGCCGGACTTGGTGACCGAGACGCCCGCCGTGGACTTGTCGTAGTGATCGTCGGTGACCGCGACGGTGGCGAAGCGGCTGACGGTCTTGCCCTCGGTCAGGGCGGCGTTGAGCAGCACCAGCCAGTCCTGCGTCACCCAGACCGGCTGGCTGAAATTGACCGCAGCCTGGCTCGATCGGCCGGTGACGTCGAGCGCGACGAACGGGCCCTGGACGATCTTGATCTTGCCTTCGGTATAGCTGACGCCGGCGCGGCCGCCCCAGGGATTGACCGGGATGTTGTAGGCGACATTGCCGTTGAGGTTGCCGTCGGAGCGAACGCCGTAGAAAGTCAGGCGGTCGTCGACGCCGAACAGGCCGTGGCGCTTGTAGAAGGCCCCGCCCTCCCAGCGTCCGGTGTTCTCCGAGCCCTGGTTGTCGGTGAAGAGCTGCAACGTGTCGACCGGCGGCTCGATCACGGCGAATTGGAGATCGGTCAGGCCGAAGCTCGTGCCGGGCTGCAGCAGCGCCTTGATCTGCACGTCGTTGGTCCGGTTGAACCAGATCACGTCGCGGTTGAGCTTGGGAACGTCGAGGACCTCGCCTTCGGGCTCCTTCACGCGATCGAGGATGTAATCGGTGCGGGTCTGCTTGTTGCCCTCGACGGACGTCTTCTGGAGCCGGCCTTCGGTGAGCTTAACGCGAACAATGCCGCCCTTGGCGTCCTGCTCGGGTAGCGTCGCGATGCCCGTGACGATGCCGCGCGCGGCATAGACGGCATTGATGTCGGCGACGAGCTGCAGGAGCGCTGCGATGTCGACGTCCTTGCCGACATACTTCTTCGCGATCTCGTCCAGCTCCGCCGGTGTGATGAATTTGGACTCGTCGAACGTGACCTTGCGCAAGCGGAATTTCGGCCCGCCCGGCTTCAAAAGCTGGGACTTTTCCCGCTCGCCGCCGATCACCGCAGGCCCCGTTATCTTGGGCGGCGCGCTCTGCTGTTCGAGCTGGCGCCTCTGCCGGTCGACGTCGTTCTGGATCACGCCGGGATTGATCGACTGCGCACGTGCGGAGGCAATGCAGGACGCTGCCAGCCCGATCGCCAATGCTGCCCCCAGAATCCGCATCCCGAATCCAATTACCATGCCTCGGCGAGACGACCAATCGCCGGCTTCGCCGTTTCAACCGCCGCGTCCTTCCAGCCCGGACGTCCCGCACGCTGCCCCTTCTGGCGCAGCTTGCGCATGTCGCTGAGCCCTTCGATGTTGACGGCGGGGCCGGAGCCGACGGCCTCGACCGGCCGCGGCGCGAGCAGCGCGTCGAGCCGCGCCTGGCCGGAAAGGCCGAGCAGGTAGAACGTCCCCCCGTCCTTCTTCGCGAGCCAGCTCTCGATGTTCTCCTTGCCCTCGCCGTCGACCGCAATGTTGCGCATCATGCTGGCACCGGTGAAGTCGTTGCAGCAGGTGTGGTTCGGCCCGTAATTGGTGACGGTCGCGGAGACGCCGCCGGTATAGAACACCACATAGGCGTTGCTGACGTTCGCGTTGCCGGCCTGGCTCATCGTGAACACGCCGCCGGGCTGGTAGAGCTGAAGCGTCGGCCAGTTGGACGGCGCCGGCGTGCGGTTGTTGAGCAGCACCTGCTGGGTCGCCGTGGTGAGCATCAGTTGGCCCGGCACGTAGCCGTTCAGGATCGAGACGGTGTGCGCGTCGGTCCAGAAATTCGCATCCACCGCCCTGAACTGATTGACGATGATGCTGTCAGGGTCGATCGACACGTTGGCATATTTGGCGACGCCGCCATTATAGCCGGTGATGTTCATGACCAGCGGGATTGCCGGATTCGACCGGACCTGCTCACCCCTGACGTTGATCGTGTCGGCCGCGAGATCGAGTTCGCTCACGACGCTGACCCAGTTGATCGTCAGATCACCCGACGACCGCATCTTGACGACATTGCCGCTGATCCGGTCGAACGAGACCGATCCGGCGACCTCGAAATGGGTGTCGCCGTGGGCGGAGATCGACCCGCCGCGCAGCGAGCCGGTGTCAGAGGTGGCGTTGAGGTCGCCGGCGTCGCCGGGGATGCCCGTCGTGGTGAGCTGGCTGAAAACGATGTCGTTCACGGCGTGCAGGGTCTGCGTGCCGCCGCTGATGGCGGTGCCGACGGTGATCCCTCCCGTCGTCGCGGTGACGTCGAGCGTGCCGCCGGCGTTGAGATTATCCCAATGAACGACCGTGCCGCTGAGGACCGCGTTGCCGGTCGAGGCCGTGAGGTTATGGCCGGTGTTGGTGACCGCAGCGATCAGCCTCGCCGAGCCGTTGGCCGAGACCGAGCCGAGCGTGGTCGCGCCGCCTGACGTGACCGTCTGCGCCAGGATGAAGCCGGTATCCGCGGTGACGTTGACGCTGCCGGCATCGCCATTAAGGCCCGTCGTGGTCAGCGCGTTGAAGGTGACGTTGTCGCGGGCGTGGATGGTCTGCGTGCCCCCGCTCTGCGCGGTCTGGAACGTGATGCTGCCTTGCCCCGCGGTCGCGCCCAGCGTCGTCCCGGCATTGAGGACGTTCCAGTTGATCGGGCCGCCGTTGGCCGTCAGCAATCCGGAACCGGTCGTGGCGGCGAAAATGTTGCCGGTGATGGTCGTCGCAGCCAGCAGGCTCGCCGAGCCATGGGCCGAGACCGAGCCCAGCGTCGTCGTCCCGCCCGAGGTCACCGTCTGCGCCAGGATGAAGCCGCTGTCGGCGGTGACACTGATGTTGCCGGCATCGCCGCCATTGCCGCTGGTCGCGAGCGACTTGAACGTCACGTTCTGGCTGGCATGGACCGTCTGCGAGCCGCTGCTATCTGCCGTGCCGATGACGATGCTGCCGTTGTTGGCGACGGCACGGAAGGAGCCGCTCGCGCCGGTCGCGGTACCCGCCAGCACCTGGGCAAGCGTCAGCCCGCCCGTGCCGATGATGTCCACGCTGCCATTCACTGCGGACAGCAGGCTGACCTCGGTGTCGGTCAGCGCCTTCAGGTAGATGTCGCCACCACTCGCACTGGCCGACAGCCGCGTGGCGTTGGTGGTGAACCGGCTCGTCGCGCCACCGATGCCGTTCGATGCACTCAGCGACACTTCGGCGCCGGCGCCGGATACGACGAACTTGGTCTGTCCGTCGCCATTGTCGATGATCGCACCGAGCGAGGCGACGCCTCCGGCGGTGACGATGATCGACGGCGCGTTGGAGGCGGCCGCATAGGACAGCGACGAATTCAGCTGACCGATGGTCGCATCGCCGGTCGTCGTCACGGAGATCAATCCGGGCGCGTTGATGGCGGAATAGGCGCCCATCGACAGTGTCGCGGCAACCAGCGTCACGCCGCTCGTGCTGCTGCTCGCGACCACCGGCGCCGCGCTGGTGCTGCCTGCGAAGGTCATGCCGCGGTTGGCGAGCAGCTGCATCAGGCCGGCGCTGGTGATGCCGGTGTTGAGCGTGAGTGCGCCGCGCGCCACGTTGAGCGTCAGGGCGCCGCCGGCGGTCAGCGTCCCATAGGGGCCGCTGGTGCCGACCGCGAGATCGCCGGTCACCGCGAGAAGGCTGAGATCGCCGACCGACGAGCCGGTCACGGCGCCCGAGATGTTCACCTGCAGCGGCTGGAAGGCCCCGCCGTTGAAGCCGATGCTGCCGCCGGCGCGCAGGTCGAGATCGGTGCCCAGGATGTGGATCGCGCTGCGATCCGTGAAGTCGGCTTCGGCATAGATGCTGCCGGTCGCCGAGAGCTGGATCGCATTGCCGGCGGAGATGTTGCCGAGGATGAGATCGCCGGTGGTCTGCTTCACGTAGATGCCCTGCGCCGATGAGACGTGATCGAGCTGGTCGTTGGCGGGATCGGCAAAGGCGATCTGGATCGCGTTCGCATTGGTCGCGGGATTGCTCCCGGTGGTTCCCGAGGGGGCACCGACATTGCCGCGCTCGGCGATCAGGGTCAGGTTGGCGATGTCGCCCGAGATCACGGCACCGCCGACATTGGCGGAGATGCTGCTGACGGCGTCGAGCTTGACGTCGCCGCGGCCGGTCACCTGGATGCCATTGGCTTGCGCAGCCGTGATCGGGCCGTAATTCGCGGTGACGCCGCCAAGCGAGAGGCTGTTCTTGCTGCCGAGATAGATGTTGGTCAGCGCCTTCGCGGAGATCGCGATCGGGTTGTCGACGACGACGAGATTCTGCTGCGACAGGCTGACCGTGTAGGTCGTGACATGGCTCGTCGGGTCCGTGACTGCGCCGACGGTGAGCTGGCCCGGACCGGCGGTGGCCAGCAATCCCCGCTGCTCCGGCGTCAGCGAGGAGGCATCGACGCTGGTGAAGGTGAAGGTCTGGGGCGCCGCCGAATTGCCGACCGAGCCGCGCGGCGCGTAGAGCATGATCTGGTTGGCGCTGACATTGGCGATGACGTTGTCGTCGATCGGCGGCGGCGCCGCGCCGACGGCCGAGGACGACACGGTGTAGGCAAGCTGGCTTTGCGTCCACTGCGAACCCGCGGTGATGATGCCGTAGACCCGCTCGGTCGAGGCCAGCGTATAGCTGTATCTCGCATCATAGGTGTTCAGCGCCGCTTGCAGCGCCGTGTTGGTGGGCATGCGCTGATTGGCCGTCGAGACGCCGTCGAACAGCTTGGTGAACAGGGTCGACGACAGCGAGCTGCCGAACAGCGTTCCGAGCGGATCCGAAGGCGCGCTGCCGAGCAGGCTGGTCAGCGAAGTCTTGAGCTCGTCGGTGGTGATCTTGCCGAGCAGGAACTGATCCCGCAGGAACCGCGTGGTGGCCTCGACCTTCATGTCCGTCGTCGAGACGTTCGCGGGATCGATGCCGAGCTTGGCAGCCACCTGCGCCCGCAGCACCGTCAGGCCGACCGAAGTCGGCGCATAGGTGCTGCCGTTCGGGAAGGCGATGTTACTGAGCTGGAAGTAGTCGTTATAGGCCGACGTCACCATCGACTGGTAGCTGTTGACGGCGTTGGTGGCGGCGTTGCCGCTGAGCAGGTCGAGGCTGGTCCAGACGTCCTGCAGATGCTGGCTCTGCGCCTGGGTGAGGCCGACCGCCGCCCGGCCGTTCAGGATGCTGGCCTGGTTGCCGTCGGAGCCGGCAGCCTCCAGGAACACCGGACCGCCGGTGGACTGGATCGTGCCGAGGCGAAGGTCGCCCTTGGACTGGATGATGTAGGTGCCCGTGGCCGAGGCACTGTCGAGCACGCCGCCATCGACGGCGCCGCTCGCCTGAACCGTCCCCGTCGCCTGGATCACCAGCGGATTGATATTGGTCAGGGTCGAGGCGTTGTTGACGACGGCGCTCGTCGCGCCGATCGCACCGGACGTCGAGTTGATCTCGATGTTCTTGCCGATCACGACCGGGCTCGCGACGTTGTAGGCGGAAGCCGAGTTGATGTCGCCGGTCGCCGACAGGAAGACGTTGCCCTGCGGCGTGGCGCCCGCGGAGTTCACCTTCACCTGGTTGATCGAGAGCGCGCCGATGGCCGAGATCGCGATGTCGCGGTCGATCGAGCTCGCGGTCAGGCTGCCGCCATAGAGCTGCACCTGGACGGGCGCCTTGGTGGTGCCGAGCGTGCCGATGCCGCCGTCACCCCGAAGCGTCACGCTCGTCCCTGATATCACCGGGTTGTTGGCGTTGGCGCCGACGGTGATCGACGAGTTGGTGCCGGTGGCGGCAAGCGTCGTCGTGCCCTGCTGGTTGTTGATCGACCCGTTGATGACGATGCCGGAAGTCGAATTGACCACGACGTCGCTGCTGCTGCCGCCGGTGAACTTGATGTTGATCGGGTTCGACGCCTTGACCGTGTTGGTCAGCGTGAGCGTCAGGTGATCGTAGATCTGCTGGTACCAGTTGAATTGAGCGTCCGCACCGCAGCACTTGTCGGGGTGCGTGCCGAGCGGATTGGGGTTGCCTTGCGCGTCCACGCCGTCCGCCCAGTGATAGCTGCCGGTGGCGGTGGTGACCTTCTGGTAGTTGCTCGTCTGCGTTCCCGAAACCAGGCTGATCGAGCGGGTCCAGTTCTCCCCGGTGGTCTGATTGGGCGTGAAGTGCCAGCCGTAGTCGAACTGCGTGCTGTTCGTCGGTCGATCCACCGTGGCGGTGTCGACCCACTGGTAGAGCATGTTCGCCTGGGTCGCGTACTGGATACCTGCCGTGCCAGTCCGGGCTGTAATCATCGACGGGTCGACCGCGGCCGCAGTGACGCTGTTGGTCTCGTATTTCGTTACCTGCTGGTTGCTCGCGGCCTTGGGATCGTAGACGTACCACGTCGTCTTCCCCTGGAGCTGGTCGACGATCTCGACCACGCTTTGGGCGGTGGCGGTGGTATTGATGGCGTTGGTGACGAGCGCAAGCCCGCTCGTGTTGTTGACCGTCACCGTGCCGGCGCCGCCTTTGATCTCGATGTTGCCCTGGGTCTGGGTATTGTCGGTCGAGGTCGAGATGATCTTGCCGTTCAGATAGACGTAGCCGCCGGCGCCCTGCGCCACGCCGTTCAAGATGAGCTGGTCGGTGAGAGCGTTGTACCTCACCCCGATCTTGGCGTCGCCGCTCGCCGACGCCGTCACGGAGCCCGAGATGTCGTAATAGACGCCGTTCCGCGCATTGGCCTGGGCCGCGGCAAAGTCCGCGCCGCCGTTGCGGTTCTTGAGGCCGTTGCTGCCATAGATGGCATCGTACGCAGCGGCGCCGATGTTGACCGAGTAATTGCTGCTCGAGCCGGCCTGGATGGTGCCGTTGATGTTGATCACCGACGCCGAGATGATGACCGCCTGGCCGCTGATCGTCCGAGTGGCTGTCGCGGTGGCCGGCGCATCCGCGGTCTTGGGCGTGATCGCATCCGGCTGGATGTTGATGACCTGGAAGAAGGCCGAGCAGCCCGCGCAGTTGAACGGCGTCTTGTACGGACCGCTATCGGCATAGACATTCCGCCCGTCATAGGTCGTTTTCTCCCACGGTGCAGTCGAGATGACCTGACTGGTCGGCCCCTCGATCTGCTGGAGCGTGCTGACGCTCGGCACGCTGCCGGCGTTCGGATTTCCGTTGCCGGGCGTACCCTGTCCCATCGGCAGGAAGATCGCCGAATAGAGTGAGGTGCCGTCGTAGAACGTCATCAGCATGCGCGCGGTGAAGATCGTGCTGGCGTCGGCGTTGCCGACCGGTTGATAGATGCCGTGGCTGCCGTCGGCGCAGCAATAATAGAAATAGGGGTGATCGGCTCCCGAAGCGATATGCGGAGCGGTATAGTAGTCGCCGTAGGCGCCGAGATAGGTCGCCGCCGTCATCACCGCCGTCAGCGCGTCTTCCGGCCTGTTTTCGGTGCTGGCCCATTGCGAGGTCACGGCGCTGCTGCTGTCGTAGAAGCTCCCGATGCCGCCGAGGAAGGTGAAGGTGCCCTTGGGCACCACGATCTGGACGGTCGCGGCGCTGAGTGACTGCGATGCGACGACGCTGCCGAGATTGTTGATGATCTTGAGCAAGCCGTTGGCGTTGTTGACGGCGCCATTGAAATAGATGTCGGGCGTGCGGGTCAGCACGTTGCCGTTCTGGTCGATGCCTTGACCTGAGTCGGGATCCAGGCGGTTGTAGGTGGCCGAAACGTCGATGACCGGCGTCGCGCTCGGCATCGCGGTGAAGGTCACGTTGGAATGCGAATCCGGGTCGACATGGTCGGTCTGGCGATAAGTGATGTTGCCTCCGGTCACATCGGTGACCGTGAGGTTGCCGAGGCTCATGAAGTCGAGGCCCTTGTTCTCGATCTTGATCAAGGGCGAGCTGCGCGCGATGACCGTCGGCGCGGCCGGGTTCGTGCCGCTGTTGCCGGTCAGCTTCTGCGCAAGAATGGAGACGTTGCCGGCGGATACCAGGATGTCGCCGAATGCGAAGGCGTTGCCGGGCGCGTCGGAGGTGAACGGCGCCTGCTTGATCAGCGTGTCGATCTGGCGCTGGATGTCGCCGGTCGGATCGGTGCCGGACGGCGACATCGTGGCCGGCGCTGTCGGCGTCGCCGCCGCAAGTTGCGCCCGGACCTGCGCCGCGGTCAGGCCGGTCAGCGTCGCCAGCTGGCTGACGACCAGATCGTAAGGATTGAAGTTGCCGACGATGGTGTACTGGACCGTCTGGTGGTTCCAGCTCATCACCGGACTGAAGTGGTTGACGTCGGAAACCTGCTCGAGGACCGACGAGGAGCCGTTGGTCAGCGTCGAGTCCGGACTGGTCGTGCTCAATGTCGGCGTGGATGCGCCCAGATTGATCGTGATCGTCAAATCGTTGTTGACGCCCGCAACCACCCGGCCGTTGAGCGCGACATCGCCGGTTCCGCTGGTGTGGCTGTGGTTGTCGCTGTTCTTGGCGCTGAAGATGTCCAGATACGGGTTGTAATTGCTGCCGTTGCCGGTCGCAGTGACCTGCCCCTGCGTTGCGCCGAGATAGATGTCGCGCGCGCCGAGCACGCTCGAGGTGGGCGCCAGCGTCAGGTTCGTGGTGTCGTCGGCATTGGCCGTGCCGCGATAGAGCGTCGAGATCGGAATGGCGGTGTTGTTGTAGACCACCGTCGTCGCCGTCGCCTGGACGCTGCTGAAGACGAGGCCATCGCCGGACAGGCCTGCATACATGGTGATGTCACGCCAGGCCACGATCTTCGCGTTGTCGCCGACATTGACGGACTGGTTGGCGTGGACCCAGCTGTTGGTGCTGGCGCCGACGCCCGCGATCGCGCCGTAGAGACTGGCATTGGCGTTGTTGGCCGCCGCCATCTTCGCGGCGGTGCCGACATAGATCTTGCCGGCGCTGAACAGCTCGCGGGCGTTGATGTTGACCGCGAGCGTGGCATTCGCCGTCATGTTGGATTCGGCGCCGCCGCCGGCGAAGAAGCTGGCGGTGGCGAGGCTCGCGGTATCGTTGGTGTTCAGCGTGTTGTAGGCCTCGATGTTGATCACCGCGGTCGAGGTCCTGGGATCGTCGTTGAGGCTCAGCACCGTGCCGGCGCCGATATTGGTGGTGACGTTCTGCGTCACATAGGATTCGCTGAGTGCGGCAGCTCCCGAGAACGAGCCGCCGGAGCCCGATCGCGCGCCGCCGCCGGCCTGGTTGACGATGTCGTTGGCGATGACGACCATGTCGCCGGCCGCCGAATTGATGATCAGGTGCGTCCCGACGTCCGCCGTGGTGGTGGAATCGACGTCATTCCTTGTCTTTCCGGCGGACACGCCGGCCGTAGACGCCTGATAGGCGTCGCCGCTCGCCATGTAATTCGTGGTGTGCTTGGCGTCGATGCGGAAGCCGCCGAAATAGAGCGTGTCGTCCGTCGAGCCGCCGTCGAACCGCGCATTGGTGACAGCGGTCGAGCTGGTGGTGGCGACCGCCGCCGCGCCGGCATAAGTGCCGCCCGCGCCGACCAACGCGCTGGAGAAATTGGTATCCGTGCCGGTGGCCTTGATCCAGAGGGTGCCCGTGTAATTGCCGTGGTTGGCGGCATCCATATCCGCGGGCGCGCCGAGATAGGCATAGGTGTGCGCGCTGGACGAGGTCTGCGCGACCGTGGCGCCGAGCGCCAGGAAGCCGCTCGAAAGGCCGGTGGCCTCCGCGTATTGAGCGCTGTCGTTCTCGGCCTCGATGGTGACGTTGGCGTTGGGCAGCCTGATCCCCGTTCCGCCATAGGCGTTGACGGTCGTATTCTGCGACGCCTTGGCGTAGCTGCCCTGCGCGCCAATCAGCGAGCCGCCGCCGCCGGCGAGCGCCTTGGCCCAGGTCGTCGTGCCGACCGTCGGAACCAGCGCCTTGGCGCTGACGTCGAGCGCGCCGCCCGAGAAGCTGACGTTGTCGCCGACATCGGCGGTCACCGTGGCCCCGACCGTCGACTGGGCGATCGCGACGCCGACGGCACCGCCGCCGACCGAAACGCCGATCGCCTCGCTCGACAAATTGGGCGCAATCGCCGCCGCCACCAGCGTGCCGATCCCGCTCGCGGACGTCGTGATCGAGGCGCTGGCACCGATCTCGGCCAGCACCGAGGAGTTCTCGGTGGCCTCCGCATCCGCACCGCTCCCGGAGACGATGCCGCCACCGAGCGCAGTTGCCGTCGTGCTCAGGGTGCCTGCACCCGCCGCGCCGATCAGCAATTGCGAGGTGTTGATGGTGGCGCCGTTCAGGACTCGCGCAGCGACCGAGCTGTGCCGGCTTGCCGTCGCGACCGAAGCGCCGACGGCCACAGCACCGGCCGAGACGCCACCGGTGAAAACCACCTGGGTCGTCGAGTCCTGCGCCATGACGGCAGCGCCGGTCCCGCCCGTGCCGGTGATATTGCCGCCGAGCAGCGCCGTCACGGTGTTGGTGACATTGCCGACCGCCACGGCAGCCTGGGCGCCGAAGTAAAGCGCCGCACCACCGGCGATTGCCTCGGTGTCGATGGTCTTGCCGCCATAGGGGCCGGTGCTGGCGTCCTGGACGACCGCAGCAACGGAGATTGACGGCGCCGTGACGGCCAAAGGCGTATCCGCGGCCACCAGCACGCCGGAACCATCGCGTCCGTAGTCGCTCAAATTGGCGACCACGGTGCTGTTGACGCTGGTGTAGCCGATGCCGGCACCGATCCCGACATTCTTGGCGAAGCCCGCGCCGAGCAGGTACATCTTGGCCGCGTTGGCGCTGGTGGCGGCGACGTTGACTTGCGTGCCCACGACGTTGCCGCCCGCGATCTGCGCGACCACGACGTCGTTGCCGCCGCTCAACACGTTGCTGACGTCGTAGGTCGAGCTGACATTGGCACTGTTCGGATTGCCGGCCGTGCCGTTCGCGACGGCGCCACTGCCATGCGTGGTGCTGGTGCCGCTGTTGACGGATGCGATGGTGCCGCTGCCGCCCTGGTTGAGCTGGCCGGTCTGCTGGCCCTGGGTGTCGGCATCCGCAGTATTGGTGCCGATAATGATGACGCCGACGGTCGCGCCGATGCCGACGCTGCCGCCGATGCCGGCGGTGACCGCGTAGGAGAGCACCTCCTTGGTGCTGAGCGCCGTGACGTTGATCGCGCCGGACGAATTCAGATTGCTGTTCCAGCTCTCGGCGACGGTCTGGCTCTTGAACACGATGACGTTGGCCGCAGCGCCGACGCCGACCCCTCCTCCGCTGGCGCCGACCGCGAGCGCGCCCGCGATCTCCTTGATCGCCACGTCCTCGTTGGCGTTGATCGTGACCGCGCCGGCCGTGCCGCCCGTCACCCCCTGCAGCGTGGTGTCGTAGACGCCGGCGATGGTGGTGTTGTTGGCGATCTCGATGTTGGCCATGCCGGCGATCGCAGCGGTGCCGGTCGAGAGCGCGCCGCCGATCGCGTAGGCTTCGAAGCGGTTCTTGGTCTTGGCCTCGACGTCGAGCGCGCCGCTCAAATTGAGCGCGGTGGTGTGCGCCGCGCCATTTCCTTGATAGCGGAACTCATCGCCGACATAGGCCAGCGTCCGGTTCGAGGAGACCTGGACCAGGAAGGCCGCGCCGATCGCGGCCTGGCTGCCATAGGCGCCGGAGCCGTTCGCGGAGAAGATGCCGGTGTTGTTGTTGGCGTTGACCGTCAGCGACGAAGCCGTCAATGCGCCGCCGTCGACATAGGCTTCCGTGGTCGCCTGGAAGACGTTCAGGCCGACCGAACCCGTGTTGAAGCCGATTGCGATCGAGGACGCATCCTGCTCCGCATTGGCCTTCACGGTCACGGCGCCGACCGTTTCGCTCGACGACCGGACGCCGCCGACCGTGGCATTGGTGATATAGGCGAAGGTCTCGCGCGACATCGTCGTCGAGACGATGGTCGCGCCACCGCCGCCGCTGCTGCCATAGGCGATGCCCGCACCGAACGCGCCGGAATAGGAGAAGCTCGACGCGGCCACCTCGATCTGCGGCTTGAGCGTCGACGAGGTCAGGCGCGTGTCGATCGCCGCGCTGTCGATATAGGCCTGCGTCGCCCCGCTCATTACATTGGTGATCGGGTTGATCATGATCGAGATGCCGCCGCTTGCGGCAACCGAAGCGACGTTGGTCACGACCGCCTGGTGCGAGCTTGCGACCACGGCAAGGCCGCGCACGCTGTCCTGGTTCTCGGAGAGATCGGGCGTGGTGTCGGTCGGCGCATGGGCCGTGCCGAGATCGAAGGCATGCACCAGCGTGCCGTTGTTCACCGACAGCGTATCGGTGGAGCTGGTCCCGAGCGCGTCGACCTTGGTGTTCGCGCCCGTGATATAGGCCGCGGTGGTTCCGGTGATCTGGTTGGTCACCAGCGAGCCCGCGCCACCGGCCGCGCCCTTGCTGATCGAGAGGGCACCCGCGGACACCGCCGCCTTGTCGTTGTTGCCGGCGATCACGCCGACATTGTTGGTGGCCGTGACATCGGCCCCGTTGATGCCGTTGGTGCCGGCCGCGGTGATGCCGGCGGTGACGTTGGTCCCCATCAGATTGGTGGCGACCGAACCGGCGAGGCCAACCTGCGAGGACATCGCAATGCCGACGGCGACCGTCGAGATGTTCGCATTCGAGTTCGCGTTGACCCCGACATTGCCCGAGGCGGTCAGCTTGGAGCCGGTGACGCCGGCGCTGACATTGTTGGCGATGCTGCTGTAGACGAGCGCGAGGCCCGCGGCGCTGCCTTGCGTCGAGGCGCCCGCGATCGCGGCGGTCCCGGTGATGCTGGAATTGTCGGTCGCATTGACCGTGATATTGCGGCCCGTGACGGAGGATTGCGACGCGCTCGACGAATTGTTGCCGATGGCGGCCGAGACGGTGTTGGCGATCGAGCTGATCGTCGTGCCGCCGACGCCGGCGAACTGCCCGGTCGCAAGGCCGAAGCCGATCGTGACCGCCTGGATCTTCGAGGAATCGACCGCACTGACGCGGACATTGCCCGGGGCCGACATCAGCACATTGGCGATGTAGGCCGAATGCGTCGTCGCAACGGTGTTGTAGACGATCGAGGCGCCGACATTGTTCTTGCCGGCCTGGATCAGGCCCGCGACGGAAACGATGCTGGCGCCGGGACCGTTGCCCGTGCCGTCGTTGAGCGCGGCCGCGCTGAAGTCGATGCAGTTCTGCCCGCCCGTGCCGCCGGCGACCGTGCAGGTGTCGGTGGCGAGATGATTGTTGTTCGACTTCTTGACGAGGTTGCCGAGCGCCGTGTCCAGCGCCGACACCGCGCCGCTGTCCGCCAGCACCGTCACGCCGCCGACATTGATGTTCACCGTCGAGCCGCTGTTGATATAGGCCGTCGTGGTCGGCGTGATCTCGCTGACGACGACCGCGCCGGCAAGGCTGTTGGCGCTGGCCCCTCCCCCGCCCGAGGCCGCACCAGCCGCAATCACGCTGGCGTTGTCGGCCATCACCAGCAGGGTGTCGTAGTTCGAGATTCCGGTGCTACGGATATGCGCGTCGGTGGCGTTGCCGCCCGAGGGATCGGCGATCGACGCATAGGTCAGGCCGATGCCGACGCCGACCTGGCCACCCGATAGATAGAGCGAGCCGCCGCCGATCGCGATGTTCGTGGTCTGGTAGGCATCGACCTCGAGCGCGCGATTGACGCCGGTCGCCTGGCCCGTGATCGTCGAGCTCTCGATATAGGCGTTGGCGCTGTCGCTGATGATGCCGACCGAGGCCGACAGCGACGCCGAATTGGATCTCGATCCCGCCACGCCGAGAGCGACGACGGTTTCCGAGCCGCCATTCAGCGCTTGCACCGTCACCGAACTCTGGTCGTTCATGGTGGTGCCGTAGATATAGGCGAGCGTCGCGTTGTTCGACATCGCCGACGCAATCGCACCGCCGATCGCAGCCCCGGTGGCCGACGCTCCGGCCAGATTGAGCGCCGCGGAGCCGGACCCGTTGTTGAGCATGGTGTCGTTGAGCGCCTGAACGATCGTATTGGTCGTGACGGCGCTGGCCGTGGTGTATTTGTTGACCGTCGTGTTCTTGATGTAGGCGCTGGTACCGAGCGAGACGTCGCTCACCGACGAGCTGCCGGCGAGATCGAGGCTGAAGCCGCTGGTGCTAGATCCCGAAGTCGAGCTGATCTTGCTGGCGGCCGTTGCCACGCCGGAAGCCCCTCCGGTCGCGGCGGCGCCGGCAGCGTCGGCCTTGTCGGAGAAGCTCGACGACGCCGGATCGGAGACGGCTGCAGCGACCGCAGCCGCGGTGATGCGCCCCGACGTGGTCGCGCTAAGCGTGAGATTGTCGACGTTCACCGCCCCGCTTCCGCCGCTGGTGCCGGCGAACGGATCGTTGGCGCTGAACACGCCGGGCCGGATGTCGGAATGGTTGTCGCCGATATAGGCGGAAGTGTCGGTATTCGCGCCGAGATAGGCGACCGACAGGCCGACCGCCGAACCGCCGCTGCCATTGTAGCTCATCGCGCCGGACAGGGTCACGACCGACAGGTCCTGCTGCGCCAGGATGCCGACGGTCGGGGCATAGACGGTGGCCTGGCTCGAGATCGACGCATGGGTCGTGTTGTTCAGGAAACCGAGCGAGGTGATGCCGTTCAGCGCCAGCGCGCCGGCGGCCTTGCCGGACGACGGCGCGACGGCGACGAACTGGTCCGAGGTGATTGCGTTGACGGCGATGTCGTCCGCCGCGCGCAGCGTTGCGCGGTCCGAAACGCCGGCGATGGTGTTGGTGTTGAACTGGACGAGATTGAGCGCACCGCCCACGGACGATCCGCCCGAGGTGTTACCGAACGGGAAGCCGAGCGTACCGACATTGCCGGCCGCGTCGATCGACGCCATGGTCGTGGTCGCCGCGATCTGGATGCTGGTGTCGTAGGTGTGGACGTCACCGTTGTTGACCGTCGCGGACCAGCTGCTGCCGCAGGCCGCGGTGGTGCAAGTCGCGGTCAGACTCGCGCTGCCGGCCACCCACGCCGTCGTGTTGTTGTTGACGACGAAATGGTTGAGCGAACCGGCGATGCCGATCGTGTCACCGGCATCCGCCGTGGCATTGGCGTAGCTGGTCAGGATGTTGCCGCCGACGCCGAGATTGCCGTTGAGATGGCCGAGGACCTCGGTCAGTCCGTCCCACTTCAGCCAGGTATTGGTGATCGGCATCGAGGTGGTGGCGTCAACGGCGATGTTGGCCGCGTTGACGGTGGTGCCGCTGCCGATATAGGCGTTGGAATTGTGGTTGAAATTGCCCCAGGCGACCGCCGCGCTGATCGCCACGCCCTCGCCGCTGGTCACGTCCTTGGTGATCGCGGAAGCCGTCGCATTGCTGCGCACGCCCCGATCGATGAGAGTGCTGACGACCGCGACGTTGCCGCTGACATAAAGGCTCGGCGCGCCGCCGCTCGGATTTTGGCCGATCGATGCCGTCGCGTTTTCAGTGCTGTTGGCCAGCGACAGCGCACCGGCGGCCTTGAAATTGAAGTTCACCGGCATCAGCGAGACCATCTGCTGAGCCATCATCCCCGACAGGCTGGGGCTGGAGACCAGGAACCCCTGGATCGCGCCGACCAGGGCCGGCGTCCCGACAATGGTCGACGCCATGGTCGAGTTGCTCGTCGTGTTCGAGGTCGCCTCGACCAGAACGGAGCCGTTCATTCGCGACGACGCGCTGGTGCCCAGCGACGAGCCGAGCTTCGCGGTTGCGGATGTGGTGACGTCGCTGATCGCGAGCGCCCCGCCAACACCACCGCTGGCGGTCGGCGTGCTCAGCGCAACCGACGTGGCGCCGGTTGAGAACGAGTTGTTGTTGATCGCCCGCACTGTCAGCGAGTTGCCGGATGCATTCACGGTGCCGACGGAAAGGTTCGCGCCGGTCCCGACATTGGCCGTGGTCGAGACCGAGCCGGTGGAATAGGCCACCGTCTCGACGAATTGCGCGCTGGAGGTCGCTGCGACCGCGGTGACGGCCATCGTTGCATCGTTGATGGCGTGGATGCCGAGGTTGCCGCCTGCGCTGATCGTGGCGCCGGAGGCAACATTGGTGCTGACATTGCCGTCGATCTTGCCGACGACAGCGGCGGCGCCGATCGGCGAGCCGCCGATCAAGGTGCTCGCAATCGCCGGATCCTGCGCCGTCTCCGAACCATGCGAGGCGATGGAGACGTTGCCGGTGCCGTTGATGTTGGCGTTGCCGTTGATATTGACCGTCGCGGTTGCGCTCGCGGCCACGTAGCCGCCGTTGATGCCGAGCATCGAGGCCGCGAGCGTGGTGCCCACCAGCGTAAAGAGGCCAGGGACCGAGCTCGTAAAGCTGGACGATGCCGTCGAGACCGATGCGATCGTGATGTCACCGCCGGTGATCCGGCCGTCGACCGTAATTCCCGAGGTCGCAGTGGCTTGGCCCGACAGTTTGCTGTCGCTCGCCGTCGCCGCGAGCGTCACATTGCCGCTGGTGTAATGCGTGCTGGCGGAGTTGACGGCCTGCGCGAGAATTTGCGCGCCGGCCTGGATATCGATGATCCGCGCCTCTATCCGGATGTCGTTGGCATTGCCCGTCGAATAACCATTGGTATCGAGACGACGGGTATCGACCACCGCGTGGGCCGCCAGCGTGACCGAGTTGTCTGCCTGGATGAGGTAGGTGGCACCGGCGCTGAGCCCGTTGATCGCAGCCGCGACCGAGCTGTTCGACAGCGTCACGCCAGTATCGCCCTGAGCGGCATCGCCAAGGACGAGATCCGTCGGGTCGATCAGCAGCGTGCCGGCCTTGCCGTTGTCCGCGCTGAGGTTGACCTTGATACCCTGCCCGACGTCGATGACCCCGTTTGCGCTGAAGTCGACGAGGCCGGCATTGCCGGTCTTCGCACTGGCGTTGAACTTCGCCCCGCCCGACACGGTGAGGTTCTGCGCCGCCTTCAGCCGGATCTCGCCGGCATCGCCGGTCTTGCTGGCAATGCTCAGCCTGGCGTTCTTGCCGATCTCGATGTTGTTGCCGGCCTGCACCGTGATGTTGCTGGGCGTCGAGGTCTTGCTGCGCGCGGTCAGCCGGCCATTGACGCGGGCGTTGTTGACGGCGCCGATATGGATCGAGCCGTTGCTGACAGTGATCGAGCTGGCACTGCGCAGGCCCTTGGAATTGACGGAGGCCGCGAACTTGGCCGCATGATCGAGATTGGCGATGTCGCGCTGGGTGGCGCCGCCGACGAAGACGTTCTGCCCGGTCAGCCGTACCCCGTCCTGCGCGTTGACCCGGCCGTAGATGCGGATGTTGCCGTCGGGCGAGACCGGGAACGATCCCGCCATGAGGTTGCCGACGGCCGACTGGTTGATCTGCCCGCCCGCGCCGATCAGGCTGTCGGTGAACTCGCGCGTCGGTGTCGAGACGTTGAGGCTGCCGACATTGACCACGCCGCTGCGGCCGACCACGAAGCCCTTGGGATCGGCGAAATAGACGTTACCGCCGATCGCGCCGTTCATGTAGGAGTTCAGCGTGCCGTTGACGTAGACCGGCGCGTCGCGAACGATGTTGACGAGATTTTGCGTCCCCGTCGGCAGCTGCAGATTGACGGTGTTACCCTGCCCGACGCTGAACTGCGAGAACGAGTTGAAGGCGTTGTTGCCCGAGACCGTCGACGTCGTGACATTGGTGACGCTGCCGGAAGTCTGCAAGGACGTCCCGGTGCGTCCATCCGGAAGAATGACGTTCGCCGTCTGTGCCCGAACGCGGACGCTGTACACCGGCAGGAAAACCATCTGCATCGCGCAGAGCAGCGACATCGAACGGAAGCGCGAAAGCCTCCGGAATGTCGTCAGCTCGTCATCGTCTCGCGCCGCAGACGGTCCGCGCATGTCAGATCCTCTTCATCGGCATTGGCGCCGATCCACAACCGGGTGGGAGAATGTCGTGCGATCCGGGCATCAGAACTGGCCGGGCGGCAGCTTGAAGATGTCGGGGCTCTTGGCGTCGGCCACGTAGAACAGCAGGAGGCTGGTCGGGGTCAGCACACGCTGGTTGTTGTCCTTGTTCTCGAACGTGCCCTGCAGCAGCAGGATCACCGAGCGATCTTTGGCGTCGCTGCCGCGGAACATCACGATGCCGCCGGCGACGGGCATGTTGACCGCGATGGAATCGGGCTTGAAGCCCTCGCCCATGAAATGGGCGCGCAGGATGTTGGCGTTGGAGAACAGCTTCTCCGGCGTGATCGCGGCGTCAGTCCCCTTCGACCAGACCGCGCCGACCTGGATCAGCGATTTGGACTTGTAGCCGAACACATAGGACAGCTCGGCAGTCCCGCCGTTCGGCAGCAACTCCGGAACGGACAGCAGAATGCTGTGCGTCAGCTCGGCGGCATTGTCCTGCGCCTTGATGGCGTCGGGCTTGACGTTGAAGTCCTTCGCCATCGCCGCGCGCACGTCGGCCTCGTTCATGCCGAACTTGGCGGAGCGGAAGCCATCGATCGCCTTGGTCTTGTCCTCCGCGCCCGGCGCCTCGGCCGACGGCGCCCCGGCGGCGACAGGGGTGCCGGCTGCAGCGGGGGTACCGGCCGCAGCGGCCCTGGGGGCGGGCGCGGCCTTCTGCTTCGGCACGGCGCCCTGAGCCGCAAGCGGCCCGGCAGCAACGGAGGTGAGCAGGCCGACGACGGCCGGAATGAGATAGATCTTGCGCATCGAAAACCTTCGAAACAACTTGAAACAACGCTTCAAAAATCGGCAGCTGCGAAATCGGCTCCCCCGAACCGCCACCGCAAGCGAGACGGAAAATGTTGCAACGCCACAAGGCGTTACAAGGCGCCACCGAGGAGACAAGGTTCGAAACAGCGACTCTTTGGCTGCGTAGGAATACGGTATCGGGCTGCCAAACGCTGCGAATGAACATTCACAAGCGCATTTTTTGATCAATTGTGGACACCGGCCGTTCGCGCTAAGCAACAAACTGGGGCAAGCCATATGCAAAGAATTCCATGACCGAACGGCGTTCCGCTTTCGCGGTCGATCGCCGCGGCTTCATTCGCCTTGCGGGAGCAACCGCCGCAGCATGGATCACGCTCGGCGCAACGTCGGATCGCGTGCGGATCGTGGCATCGTTGACCGCATTGCGGCTCGACGACGAACTGACAAGGCGGAGCATGATCGACAGTCCGACCTCGCGCCTTGGCGGCCTCATCGCCGGCCTGAGACAGCGCGGCTGGGTCGAAGGCGTCAATTTCCGCCTCGAGCTCCGTTCGAGCTTCGGCCCACCAGACCGGATGAAGGCGGCGATCCAGGAGTTGCTGGCGCTCAATCCGGATGTGATCCTGACGGGATCGACGATTGAGACTGCAGCTGTCCTTGCCGCAACGAAGACCATTCCCATCGTGTTCGCGACCGCCAACGATCCCGTGGGCAACGGCTTCGTCGAAAGCCTTGCGCATCCCGGCGGCAACGTCACCGGCTTCACCAGCAGCACGGCCGAGATGGGCGGCAAATGGCTGCAGCTGATCCGGGAAGCCGTGCCTGACATCGCCCGCGTCGGCATCCTCTTCAACCCCGCGACCACCCCTCGCGGCGGGCGCTTCTTCCTCGACTCGATCGAGCAGGAGGCGATGGAGTCCGGAGTGTCCGCAGTCCCCGCCCCGGTCAACGCGCCGGCGGAGATCGACGACGCCGTCAGGCGCTTCTCCGAATCGCCGAAGGCGGCGATGATCGCGCTGGTCGACAGCTTCCTCGTCGTCAACCGGCAGGCGGTCGTTGCGGCGGCGGACAAATATCGCGTGCCCACGATCTATCCGTTCCATTATTTCATGGATGCCGGCGGATTGATGAGCTACGGGCCGACGCTGGAGGTGCGCTCGGCCGACTATGTCGATCTCATCCTGCGCGGCACCAAGGCCGGAGACCTCCCGGTGCAGTCACCGCGGAAATACGAGCTGCTGATCAACCGCACGGTCGCCCGTACGCTGGGATTGACGATTCCCTTCACGCTGCTCGCGCGGGCCGACGAGATCCGCGAGTGAACGAGACGGCCGACCAGGGACCGCTGCGCACGCCTCCCGGCCGGCTGTTCCGCAAATATCTCTACTCGATCGTCGCCCTCGTCTTTGCTGCGCTCGCCATCAACACGGGCTTCGACGTCTGGTTCTCCTATCGCGAACAGAAACAGCTGCTGGCGGCAACCCAGCGCGAGCAGGCAGCGTCCGCCGCGATTCAGATCGGCCAGTTCGTCGGCCAGATCGAGAGCCAGATCAGATGGCTCGCGCGCCTGCCGCCGGAGCTGTCGACCAACGAAGACAAGCGCCTGAACGCCATCCGTCTGTTGCGCCTCTCGCCGGCCATTGCGGAAATCGCCGAGTTGGACTCGCAAGGTCTGGAGCTGCTGCGCGTGTCCCGCCGGGTCGCAGACAAGGTCGGCAGCAAGACCGACCTTTCCGCCTCGCCCGCCTTTCGCGGAGCCAATGACAGCCGCGCATTTTACGGACCGGTGTACTTCTTCGCCGATACCGAGCCGTTCATGACGCTCGCCACGCGCGGCGTCGGCCGCAATCCGAACGTGATCGTCGCCGAGGTCAATCTGCGTTTCATCTGGGACCTCGTTGCCGGCATCAGGGTCGGCAACACCGGCAAGGCCTACGTCGTCGATCGCATGGGAGTCTTGATCGCACATCCCGATTTGTGGCGCGCCTTGCAGCGCAGCGATCTCTCCAGCCATCCGGACGTCCGCTCCGCGCTCGATGGCGTGGGGCCGCCCTCAGGGGGGCTGGTCAAGGAGGATCTGACCGGTCAACGCGTGCTCTCGACCTATGCGACGGTGCCCTCGCTCGGCTGGCTGGTGTTCGTCGAGCTGCCGCTCAGCGAAGCCTATGCGCCGATCTATGCATCGATCGGCCGTTCGACCTTCCTGCTCGTCGTCCTGCTGATCGGCGCGGTGCTGGTCTCTCTCTTTCTCAGCCGGCGCATGACGGGGCCGATCCAGCTGCTGACCCAGGGCGCACGGCGGATCGGCAGCGGCGATCTCGGCCTGCGGCTCGCGATCAGGACCGGCGACGAGCTGGAAGCGCTTGGCGACCAGTTCAACCGCATGGCCGCTCACCTGCGCGACTCCTACGCGACGCTCGAGCGCAAGGTGATCGAGCGCACCTCCGAGCTGGAGAAGGCGCGCGACCACGCGCTTGCCGAGCACGATGCCGCCGAGCGGGCGCGCAGCGCGGCGGTGGCGGCCAATGAGACCAAATCGCGCTTCCTCGCCGTCATCAGCCACGAGCTGCGCACGCCGCTGAACGGCGTCATGGGCATGCTGCAACTGCTCGACGACGGTAGCCTCAGTGATGCGCAGCGGCGCCACCACGCCACCGCTGCGGCGTCAGGCGAAACGCTGATCGCGCTGGTCGATGCCGTGCTGGAATATGCCCGCCTCGAAGCCAGCACCGAAACGCTGGAGCCGCGCAATTTCCGGCTCGACCAGCTGATCGAGACGGCCGCCGACCTGATGCGTCCGCAGGCCTTCGGCAAGGGACTGACCTTCGACCTCGCCTGCGACGCCTCGGTGGGCACCATCGTGCATGGCGATCCCGTCAGGCTCAACCGCATCCTGCTCAATCTGATCGGCAACGCCATCAAGTTCACGCCATCGGGCGGGATCGCCGTGAACGCGGCGGCCGAGCCGCACGACGATCATATCTTGCTGCGCATCACCGTTCGCGACACCGGCATCGGGATCGCCCCCGACATGCACGAGCGGATCTTCGAGGACTTCGTCCAGGCGGACGACAGCATTGCACGACGGTTCGGCGGCACCGGTCTCGGCCTCGCCATCGCACGCCGCCTCAGCCGCCTGATGCGCGGCGAGCTGACGGTCGAGAGCACGCCGGGCGCGGGCAGCACCTTCGCCCTCGAAGTGCCGTTAAGCCGGGCCGCGAGCGGCATCGCGCAAGGCACGGTGCCGCCGCCGTCGCGGCAGCTTCGCGTGCTTCTGGTCGACGACGATCCCGTCAATTGCGAGGTCGGCGAGGCGATTTTGAAACGGCTCGGCCATCTCCCCACCGTCGCAAGAAACGGCGCGTCGGCCATAGAGCTTGCCCGCGGCCAGTCGTTCGACATCATCCTGATGGATCTGCACATGCCGGACATGGACGGCGTGGAGGCGGCATCGCGGATCGGCAAGCTCGGCCTGTCAAGCATGCCGCGCATCATTGCCGTGACCGCCGATGTGTCGCGCAGCGCGCGCGAGCGGCTCGCCGGAGCCGGCATCGCCAAGGTCGTCAGCAAGCCAATCCTGATCAACGCCCTCCGCGAGGCGATCGAGGACACCCCGGACGCGCCGGCCACAGCCCGACTCGCCGCGGGCGCCTTGATCGACCGGCATTTCCTCGACGACCAGAAGGAGTTGCTGGGTCCGACACAGATCGCAAAGCTGCATCATCTGCTGCAGGAAACCAGCGACAAGCTGATCGCGGACATCACCAGGGCCGCGGCGACCGGCGATCGCAAGCAGCTCGCGCGGTTCACGCATCAGCTTGGTAGCGCCGCCGCCACGCTCGGCCTCGTCCGCCTGTTCGAGCGCTGCCGCGAGGTCGAGGAGACTGCACTCGCGCTGTCGGCCTCCGAATGCCAGAGTGCCGCGCACGAGCTCTCCGCGCTTCAGAAGGCCTCGATGGGCTCGCTGGATAAGTTGCTTGGGCCGACCGAGGAGCGCTCGGTCAGCTAGCGGCCACCGGTTTGCGCAAGCCCTCCTCCTCCCGCCCGAACCGCTCCACCAGGAAATCGATCAACAGCCGCACCTTCACGGACAGATGCCGCGTCGGCGGATAGACCGCGTACAGTGCGAGCGGCGGCGCGGCATAGTCGTCCAGCACCGTTCGCAGGTCGCCCTTCTTCAACGCCTCACCGGCAATGAACTCCGGCAGCAGCGCGAGCCCCCTGCCCTTGATCGCGACGTCGCGCAGCACCTCGGCATTGTTGACGCAGAGCGACCACGCCGGCTGGATCCAATGGTCGCCGTCCGCGCCCGTCAGCTTCCACTGATTGCCTGTCAGCAGGAATCCATAAGTCAGCGCGGCATGCTCGCGCAGATCCTGCGGGTGCTCTGGCGTGCCGCGACGCGCGAGGTAATCCGGCGAGGCGCAGATCATGCGCGCCACCGGCATGATCTTTCGCGCGATCAGGCTCGACGATTCCAATTCCGCAATCCGCAGCGTCACATCAAAGCCGTCCTGCACGGGATCGAGCAGATCGTCGCTGAGCACGATCTGGAGCTGGAGCTCCGGATATCGCGCCATGAAGTCGGCGAGCATCGGCCCGAGCCGCATCGTGCCGAACGACATTGGCGCGTTGACGCGGAGCAGGCCCCGCGGCGCCGACTGCGCTTGCGTTACCGCCTGGTCGGCGGCCTCGACCTCCGAAAGAATGACGAGCGCGCGTTCGAAATAGCGCTGGCCGTTCTCGGTGGGGCTGGCATGCCGCGTGGTCCGGTTCAGCAACTGGACGCCGAGGCTCTGCTCGAGGTCGGCGATGTATTTGCTGATCGCCGAGCGCGAGAGCCTGAGCTGCCGGCCCGCTTCGGCAAAGCTGCCGCTTTCGACCACCTTCACGAAGGCGCGGAGGCTGCCGAGCTTATCCAATGGCGGCTTCCGGCGATTGTTTCCAAATCGTAGACATAGCCGTCATATTTACATGGATTGTCTCCAATCCAAAGCGGAACAATATTTCCGGCCAGAGCAAGAGGCTCCCCGAGTTTGGAGGACGACAATGTCTGGACTGCACCACGTGACCGCGATCGCCGGCGACCCCATCCGTAATTTCGGCTTCTACACCCGGGATCTCGGCCTGCGCTTCGTCAAGAAGACGGTCAATTTCGACGATCCCGGCACCTACCACTTCTACTATGGCGACGAGACCGGCCGCCCCGGCACCATCCTGACCTTCTTCCCCTGGGCCGGCGTGTCGGCCGGGCGCCGCGGCGTCGGCGAAACCCATCAGACCGCCTTCCGCGTGCCGCAGCGCTCGCTCGGCTACTGGACCCAGCGCTTCATCGAGAAAGGCATTGCCTACGAGGCGCTCGAGAAACGTTTTGGCGAGTCCGTGCTGCCGTTCACCGATCCTGACGGCATGGCGCTCGCGCTGGTCGGCATTCCCGGCGCCGAGAACGAGCCCGGCTGGAGCAATGGCGATGTCCCGGCCGAGCACGCGATCCGCGGCTTCCACGGCGTGACGCTGCTGCTCGACAGTGCGGCGAAGACCGCCGCCGTCCTCACCGACGTGTTCGGCTTCAAGGAAACGGGGCGCGAAGGTTCTGTGATCCGCTTCAAGGCGCCCGGGGATGCCGAGGGCAGCGTCGTCGACATTTACGAGGCCAAGGGTTTTCTGCGCGGGCATCAGGGCGGCGGCTCTGTGCATCACATCGCCTTCCGCGCAGCCGATGACGCCGAGCAGGGCCGGATGGCACAGAAGCTGGTGAGCAATCACGGCCTGCATCCGACCGAGCAGCGGGACCGCAATTACTTCCGCTCGATCTATTTCCGCGAGCCCGGCGGCGTGCTGTTCGAGATCGCGACCGACATCCCCGGCTTCGCCGTCGACGAGCCCGTCGCGACCCTGGGACGCGACCTCAAGCTGCCTGGCTTCCTCGAGCAGCACCGCCAGCAGATCGAGGACGTTCTGCCGAAGCTGGAAGAGACCGCGTCATGACCGAGACTAGCTTCATCCATCGTTTCGAGCCCGCGACCAGCGCGGGCTCCCCTCCGCTGCTGCTGCTGCACGGCACCGGCGGCGACGAGAACGACCTGCTCGGGCTCGGCAAGATGATCTCGCCCGGCGCCGCCCTGCTCTCGCCGCGCGGCCGCGTGCTCGAGCACGGCATGCCGCGCTTCTTCCGTCGCCTCGCCGAAGGCGTGTTCGACGAGGACGACGTGCGCCGGCGCGCGCGCGAGCTCAGCGAGTTCGTGGTGGAGGCGCGAAAGCAGTACGGCCTCGCCGCGCCGGTTGCGGTCGGCTTCTCCAACGGCGCCAACATTGCCGCGGCGCTGTTGCTGCTGAAGCCGGATGTGCTTGCCGGTGCGATCCTGCTACGCGCCATGGTGCCGCTGTCGGATCCGCCAACGGCCGATCTTGCAGGCAAGCCGGTCCTGCTGCTGTCCGGACAGGCCGATCCGATCGTGCCGGCCGGCAATTCGGAGCGTCTCGCGGCGCGGCTGACGCAGGCCGGTGCAAGCGTGACCCACAGGGTGCTGCCCGCGGGCCATCAATTGTCGCAGGCCGATGTGACGCTCGCCCGCGGCTGGATCGCCAATGTCGAGGCCAGGGCAGCATGATCAAACGACGGCGCATCGTTTCCGAACGGCGCGCCGCCGCCTTCCTTGCCCTCCGAGCAGCGCGTTCAGATGAGGAAGTCGGTCGCGTGCAGGCTTGCCGTCTGGACGCCGTCGAGCGTGATGGAATCGTTCGCCGACAGATGAATCACGGCGTCGCCCGCGTCGTTGTCGCTGATCAGGCTCGACAGCGCCGCCCAGTCTGCAAACCCGTAATCGTGCACATTGATCAGATCGTGCTCGGTCACCGCGCTGCCGACCGCCTTGTTGCCCTGATCGAAGTCGGCGATGAGGTCATTGCCGGAGCCGGTGTTGAAGACGAAGATGTCGCTGTTTCCTCCACCGGAGAGCTGGTCATTACCGGTTCCGCCGTTAAGAACATCCCTGCCGCCGGTGATCGAGCCCGGCGTTGCGGGCTCATAGTTCGCGGCATCGCCATAGAGGTAATCGTTGGTTCCCCCGCCGGTGAGAATATCGTTACCACCCTGGGCATTGCCGGACATGGTCCGCGCATCGCCGTAGAGCTCCGGGTGCGCAAACTGGACGGTGTCGATACCATCGAATTCGAGCGTGAGAATGTCATCTCCTCCTTTGGCATTGTCGGTCAGCGAGGTCACCGAATCTCCGTAGCCAAATCCGCCGGTCATGACGACGTCGGTACCGAAGGTGAAGGTGATGTTGTCGTTACCGCCATGCGCATCGCCTCCGATGGAGCCGACGGCATCGCCGCTAGCTGTCGCAAAGCCCTGCAGGGTGTCCACAGTGATGGCGAGCGTGTCATTGCCGCCCTGCGCCGTGCCGCTCATGGAGCCGCCGGCGTCTCCGGCGAACACATCCTGGTAATCTCGCCAGCCCACCGCGCCGGTGATGATGTCGCTGCCGCCATGCGAATTGCCCGACATGTCACCGGCAACGTCGCCGAAGGCATGCACGTTGGTGTACATCGAGTCGGCCAAGACACTGATCGTGTCATTGCCGCCCCTGGCGTCGTCGGTCATCGCCTGGCTATCGCCAACGACGAGGGCATCGTTCCAGCCGTAATTGAAATTGACCGTGAGCGTGTCGTTGCCGCCGTGGGACTGGCCATGCAATGTCGTGTTGTCCTCGCCGAAGATCGTGACCTCTGCTTCGGGCTGAGTGATGGTCGCGGTCACGGTGTCGTTGCCGCCCCAGGCGTCCGTGCTGGTCGGAAAGTTCGGATCGCCGTTGAGGGTTTCGATTTGGCCAAACTGGTCGAGCAGGACGTCGATGGTGTCGTTCGGCAGATGCTGCATGGCGTAACTCCCATTTCATTGTCGGACGCGGGCCTGACGCCTGCAGAATTTCTTGCAAGACGCGTCGTTGACCACGCTTCACGGAGACGACTCTAGTTCTGGTCGATGGCAGGGGTTTGCTGGAATCCGGGACAGAGTTTGGTCGCGGTGGGGATTGGCAGCGCCGCGCGACGGGAACTCGTCGTCGTTTCACTGCCATCCCGACGTCGCCCCGCGTGCCACGGAGCGGCATCGCCGCTTTCGATTCAATGTCCTCAGATGATGAAGTCGGTCTGGTGGAGGTTCGCCGCGTGAACCCCGTCCAGCGTGATCGAATCGTTGGCTGAGAGGTGGATCACGGCATCGCCGGCGGTGTTGTCGCTGATCAGTTTCGACAGCGCCGTCCAGTCCGCAAAGCCGTAGTTCTGCACGTCGATCAGATCTTGTTCCGCCGTGGTGCTTCCCACCGCCTTGTTGCCCTGATCGAAGTCGACGATCGTGTCGTTACCGGAGCCGGCGTTGAAGACGAACAAGTCGCTGTTTCCTCCGCCCCACATCCGGTCGTCGCCGGCTCCGCCGTTCAGCGTATCGGCACCGCCGGTGATCGAGCCCGGTGAGGCCGGTTCATAGCTTCCCGCATCGCCATACATGAAATCGCGGCCCACGCCGCCATTGAGGACGTCGTTGCCACCATGGGAATTGCCCGTCATCGTCGGCGCATCGCCGTACATTTGCGCGACAGCATCCGTGTGCTGGCCGTCGAGCTTGGCGGTGAGAACATCGTCGCCGCCCCGGGCGAAATCCATCAGGGATGTCGCTGAATCCCCGAACAGGGTTCCCCCCGAGATGGCGCTGTCACCGTTCAAGGTTATGGTCAGGGTGTCGTTGCCGCCCTGCGCGAGCCCTCTCAGGGAACCGATAGCGTCTCCGCTGACGGTCGCCCCGCCGTCGATTGTGAGCACGCTGACATCAAGTGTATCGTTGCCGCCGTGCGAGGTGTCCATCATGGAACCGCCGGCATCGCCTGCGAACAGGTTGGCGCCGCCGCGCCACGCGATCGAGCCGGTCATGTCGTCATGGCCGCCCTGCGCATTGCCCGACATGTCGCCCGCGGCATCCCCGAAGGCCGAGATCGTCGTGTAGACGACGCGGCCTGCATCCGCGACGATGGTGTCGTTGCCGCCCTTGGCGTCATCGATCATCGATTGAGTATCGCCGATCAGAACAACCGTGTCCCAGCCACCGTCGACGTCGGCGATCAGCGTGTCGTTGCCGCCCTGGGAATGACCGAGCAACATCGTGTTGTCGTCGCCGAAGATCGTGAGTTTTGCGTTGAGCGCGGCGACGGTGGCCGTCACGGTGTCGTTGCCGCCAACGACATCGGTGGATGCCGGAAAGCCGGGGTCTCCGTAGACGGTCGCGATTTGGCCAAATTGGTCAAGCGTGACGTCGTAGCTGTCGTTCGGCAGATGCTGCATGGCGTAACTCCCATTTCATTGTCGGAAGCGGGCCTGACGCCTGCAGAATTCTCATTTTTTGCAAGACGCGTTGTTGACCACGCTTCACCGGGAGCAGGTCTACCTTTGGTAGATGGCGGAGATTTGCGGGAATTCAGGAAATAGTTTGCGCATGGAACTACGGGCTGCGCTTTTGCGCTCCACGCGCGCGAGTCGCCAAGGCCGCGATCGGGATGGATTGCCGGTGTTTTGCCCGACGGATCAAGGTGCCGGCGCAACGCTTCGACCATGAATAGCGCTACGCGCAAGCCATTGAAATGACTGCACCCGGCTACTGTGCATGGGGTTGTTTTTCAGTTTTTTGTTTTGGACCTGCCAAACGATTGGCCTCCCCCGATAGGGAGAGGCCAGGACTGAACCAACGCGCTCGACGTGATCGGGCGTTCCCTACTCCCAGGACCAGGTCGAGAAATCGTTCTCGAACTGCGGAACTTCCTTCCAGACGCCCTTCAGCTTCTTGTTGATGACGGTGGGCCATTGCGGCTGGAACAGATAGGCGGAGACGGCGTCCGTGGCCAGCATGCGCTGGGCGTCGCCGAGCAGTCTTGCGCGGGCGGCTTCGTCCGGCGTCGACACGATCTGCTTGTAGAGCGCGTTGAAGGCCTCGTTGTTGTAACCGAGATAGTAGTCCGGCTCGGTGATCTTGACGAGATCGAACGGCTCGACATGGCTGACGATGGTGAGGTCGAAATTATGCGGACCGTTGGGTGCGAACACCTGCGACAGCCACTGCGCCCATTCGACGTTCTCGATCTTGGCGGTGATGCCGACCTTGGCAAGTTGGGCCGCGACGATCTCGCCGCCCTGCCGCGCATAGGGCGGCGGCGGCAGCTTCAGCGACAGCTCCACCGGCGCGGTGACGCCGGCTTCAGCAAGCAGCTTCTTGGCCTTCTCGGGATCGAAAGGATTGACGCCGGTCGTGTCGACATAGCCGAGCGATCCCGGCGTGTAGAAACTGCCGATCGGCGTACCGAAGCCCTCGACGGCGCCGTCGATCAAGGCCTTGCGGTCGATCGCAGCGAGGATGGCGCGGCGAACGCGGACGTCGTTGAGCGGCTTCTTGCGGTGGTTGATCGCAACGATGGTCTTGGCCCTTGAGCCGCCAATCAGCACCGTGAAGCGCGGGTCAGCCTTGAATTGCGCAACGACACGGGTCGCGATGCGCGGAAACGCGTCGACGTCGTTCGAGAGCAGCGCCGCAGCCTGGGCGGCCGGATCGGAAATGAAGCGGATCGTCACCTTCGAGAGCTTGATCGCCGAGGCGTTGCGATAGTCGGCCCATTTGTTCAGGGTGATCGAAGAGCCCTTGGCCCAGGCGCCGAGCTGATAGGGCCCGGTCCCGACCGGTTGCGTCACGTTGGTCGCCGCGCTCTTGGGCTCGACGATCGAGCCGCTCGCCTGTCCGAGCAAGAACGGCAGGTTCGGCTCGGAATATTTCACGGAGATCACGACGGTGTCGGCGTCAGGCGTCTCGACCTTCTCGAAGGACTGGAACAGGCTCTTGTCCTTGTTGGTGCTGGTCGCCGCCGCGTTGCGCTCGAACGAGAACTTCACGGCCGCCGAGTTGAACGGCTCGCCATTGTGGAATTTGACGCCCTTGCGGAGCTTGAACGTGTAGGTCTTCAGATCGGACGACGCAGTCCAGCTCTCCGCCAGCAGCGGCGCGACCGAGCCGTCCTCGTTGATCTTGGTCAGCGTCTCGTAGATGTTGTAGAGCGTGACCTCGGCGATCGCGGCGGCGGCGGCATTGGTGGGATCAAGCCCCGGCGGCTCCAGCGTCATCCCCATGACGACGCTGTCCTTCTTGCTCTGCGCCAGCACCGGCAGCGGCGCCGCGACGAGGGCGGCGGCAAAGGCGACGATCGACAATTTCCTCAACATGCGTAACTCCCCGGCCTGTTCTGTTCTCGAGCTTAACGCCAATCCGGCTAGGACACTAACCTTCCATGGCGGCCTGCGGCAACGCCATCACGGCCTCCGCCCTGTGGCAGGCGGCAAGGTGCCCTTCGCCGACCCTGCGTAACGCAGGCAGGGCCTCGCGGCAATGCTGCTCGGCGAGCGGGCAGCGTGCCACATAGGGGCATCCGGCCGTGGCGGCCGATTGCGAGGCGATCGCCTGGCCCCCGCGCCGCCGCCGGCTGCCTCCGGCCCGCGCCCGGGGGACCGCCTCCAGCAAGGCCCGCGTGTAGGGATGCGCGCAACGCTCGAACAGGTCTTCGGGGCGCCCCTGCTCGACAATGCGGCCAAGATACATCACCGCGACCTCGTCGCAGAGATAGTCGACCACGGCGAGGTCGTGGCTGATCAGGATGTAGCTGAGGCCGAACTGCTCCTGAAGGTCCTGCATCAGGTTCAGCACCTGCGCCTGCACGGAGACGTCGAGCGCCGAGACCGGCTCGTCGGCAACGATCAGTTTTGGTTGCGTGATCAGCGCCCGCGCGATCGCGATGCGCTGGCGCTGACCGCCCGAAAATTCGTGCGGATACTTCTCCATATCCGCTTCGCGCAAGCCGACCTGGCGCAGCACCGCGGCGACGCGGTCGCGGAAGGTGGCGCGGTCGGCATCTTCCAGCACGGTCAGCGGCTCGGCGACAATGCGCGCAATGGTTTGGCGCGGATCGAGCGAGCCATAAGGATCCTGGAACACCATCTGGAAATCACGGCGGGCGCGCCGCAGCTCGTCGGCGGAGATGCGATTGAGATCGCGGCCGAGCAGCTGGACCTGCCCCGAGGTCGGCCGCTCCAGCGCCATCACGACCCGCGCGAAGGTCGACTTGCCCGAGCCGGACTCGCCGACGATGCCGAGGCTCTTGCCGGCCCGGACCTGCACGCTGACGCCGTTGAGCGCACGCACCTGACCGGGCGGACGGAACAGGCTTTCGCGCGGCAGCGCGTAACGTTGCTCGAGATCCCTGACGTCGAGAAGAGGCGCGGCGCTCATGCGGACAATGCTCCGACGTTCGCAGCCATGGAGACGTCGGTCCTGATGCAGCGCACGAAGTGCCCGGGTCCGACGTCGACCATCGGCGGAAGTGCGGCGCGGCACGCATCGATCGCAAGCGGGCAGCGCTCGGAGAAGGTGCAACCGGACGGCAGATCGGCCAGCTCCGGCACGGTGCCTGCGATCGTCTTCAGTCGCGTGCCCTTGCGCGCGCCGAGCTTCGGCCGGGCGCGGAACAGGCCTTGCGTGTAGGGATGGCCCATGCGGCGGAACACCTCGTCGGTCGGGCCGCTCTCGACGACAGTGCCGCCATACATCACCATCATGCGCTGCACGTTCTCGGCGATGACGCCGAGATCGTGCGAGATCAGGATCATCGACATGCCGCGTTCCTCGACGAGGTCGGCGATCAGGTCGAGGATCTGACCCTGGATGGTGACGTCGAGCGCGGTGGTCGGCTCGTCCGCGATCAGCAGATCCGGCTCGCAGGCCAGCGCCATCGCGATGGTGATGCGCTGGCGCTGGCCGCCGGAGAACTGATGCGGATAGGCATCCACCCGTCGCGCCGGGTCCGGCAGCCCGACGCGGTCGAGCAAAGCGATTGCTTCTCTCCGCGCCTGCGCCGCCGAATGCTTCTTGTGCCGCCGCAGCGGCTCGGCGACCTGGTCGCCGATCGTGTGCATCGGGTTGAGCGCGGTCATCGGCTCCTGGAAGATCATGCTGATGCGGTTGCCGCGCAGGCGGCAATAATCCGCATCGGGCAAGCGCGCGAGCTCGGTCCCGTCCAGCTTGATGCTGCCGGAGACGACGGCGCTGTCAGGCAGCAGCCCCATCAGCGACAGCGCGGTGACCGACTTGCCACAACCGGACTCGCCGACCAGCCCCAGCGTCTCGCCGCGCTTCAAGGCAAAGTTGACGCTGCGCACGGCCTGCGCAGGCCCGCGGCTGGTGTTGAGGCGGACCCCGAGATTGTCGACAGCGATCAGCGGCGTGTCGGAGCGCTCAGCCATCGTCATCGCTCCCGCGCCAGCCTGGGATCGAGCAGATCGCGCAGTCCGTCACCAAGCAGGTTGAGGCCGAGCACCGCGATCGCAATCGCGGCACCCGGATAAACCGCGAGCATCGGCGACTGGAACAGCAGCGTTTGCGCATCGTTCAGCATCCGTCCCCAGGATGGCTGCGGCGGCTGCGTGCCGAGGCCGAGATAGGATAAGGCCGCTTCGGCGAGGATGGCGAGCGCGAACTGGATCGTGACCTGCACGATCAGGATCGACAGGATATTTGGCAGCACGTGCTCGATGGTGATGCGGAAGGCGCCCTTGCCTGCCGCGCGCGCCGCCAGCACGAATTCGCGCGCCCAGATCGCATTGGCCGAGCCGCGCGTGAGGCGCGTCAGCGTCGGGATCTGGAAGATGCCGATCGCGACGATCGAGGTGACCATGCCGGGCCCGACGACAGCGGCGAGCATGATCGCCGAGAGCACGGCTGGAAAGGCGAAGGTGAAGTCGGAGAAGCGCATGATGATCTCTTCGGTCCAGCCGCGCCGGGCGGAGGCGATCAGGCCGAGCGTAACGCCGAAGGTGAGACCGATGCTGACGGCGATGACACCGACCATGATGGTGGAACGAGCGCCGGCGAGCAGCAGCGAGACGATGTCACGGCCGAAGGAATCGGTACCGAGCCAATGCGCCGCCGACGGCGGCCGCAGTTTTGAGGCGATATCGATCTCGTAAGGTGACCAGGGCGTCCAGACCAGCGACAGCAGGGCTGAAGCGAGCACCAGGAAGCTCAGCGTGCCGCCGAGCACGAAGCTGCGATGACGCAGCGCGCGCCCCCAGAACGTGCGGGCCGGCACACGGCGCGTTGCCAAAGCCAATTCAACCGGCGTGGTGAGGGGCGCGCTCACAGATCGTGGACCTTGATGCGAGGATCGATGAAGGCATAGAGCACGTCGACCACGAAGTTGACGATGACGACCATGGCCGCGAGCAGCATCACGCAATTGCGCACGACGATCAGGTCGCGATTGGCGATCGACTGGAAGATCAGCCGGCCGAGGCCCGGCAAATAGAACACGTTCTCGATCACGATGGTGCCGGCGAGCAGATTGGCGAATTGCAGCCCCATCACGGTCATCACGGGGATCATGGCATTGCGCAGCACATGGCTCCACAGCACCTCGCGCCTGCCGAGCCCCTTCGCGCGGGCGGTGCGGACGAAGTCTTCGCGCAAGACTTCCAGAACCGCCGAGCGCGTGACGCGCGCGAGGATCGCCGCCTGCACCACCGCGAGCGAGATGGCGGGGAGCAGCAGCGACTTCACGCCGAGCCAGACGCCGTCCTCCCAGCCGGCAAAGCCGCCCGCGGAGAGCCATTGCAGCCGCACCGCGAACAGCAGCACCAGCAGGATCGCGAACCAGAAGTTCGGCAGCGCGATGCCGATTTGCGTCAGCGACATCACGCCGACATCGCCAAGCTTGTTGTGGTTGGCGGCGGTGTAGATACCGGCCGAGAGCGCCAGCGTCACCGTAACAGTCATGGCCATGATCGCGAGCGGAACGGTCAGTGCCAGCCGCTCGGCAATGAGGCCGACGACGGGCGTGCCGTAGACGTAGGAGTTGCCGAGATCGCCGATGAGCAGGCCCTTGATCCATTGCAGGTAACGAACCGCCAGCGGCTGGTCGAGCCCGAGCTTGACGGTGAGCGCGCGCACCGCGTCCGGCGAGGCATCGGCGCCCATCAGCATCTGCGCAGCATTGCCCGGAAGAGCGTCCAGCACCAGGAAAATGATCAGCGATGCGCCGACCAGCGTCGCCAGCAAGGTCACCAATCGTCGGAGAACAAATACGCTCATGCGCGCCCGGGCTCAAAGCTCATCCGCGGCACGATCAACATGTCCCGACGACCGATGCAAGCTCTTTGCTGCGGGGGCATGTCGTCATTCCGGCCAGCGGGACAGAAGGTCCGCGGAGGCCTCGAACAGCGCGCTGACGCGCAGCAATTCCGCGTCAGCGCGGAAGCGGCCGACCAACTGAAGCCCGATCGGCAGGCCGTCGCGGGCAAAGCCCGAGGGAAGGCTGATTGCGGGATGGCCGGTCATGTTGAACGGCATGGTCCAGGGGAACCAGTGCGGCCGGACGCTGTCGAAATGCTGTCCGTCGATCTCGATACTGCCGAACAGGTCCTGGCTGATCGGCAACGCGGTGCGTGTCAGCGTCGGCATCGCCAGGACGTGCCCGCGCGCAAGCAAAGATTGCACCCGGCGAAACAGCGCCGTGCGCGCGAACATCGCTTCCTGGTAATCGACGCCACTCACTTCGGTCGCGAGCGCGAGCTGCCTGAGGAAGGCCTCGCTCAGCTCGTCCTTGTGCTCGGCCGCGAGCTTCGCAAAGCGGGTGCGCCAGACGGTATGATTGATGGCACGCCAGATCGGCTCGATGTCGAACCCCTCGCCGGAGAATTCCTCGAGCTCGGCGCCGAGCCCGGCCAAACGGTCGAGGCTCGCCCTAAAACTGGCGGCGACCTCCGCTGACACCGGGCGGCCCGGCGGTGTCAGGCAATACAGGATCCTCAGCCCGCGCAGGTCGCCGCACGGGGTTGCAATGAAATCAGGCGCGGGCACGCCGATCGACCAGGGATCGCAGGCATCCTCCCCCGACATCGCCTGCATCATCAGCGCGGTGTCGACGACAGTGCGGGTCGTCGGCGTGACATAGGTCTGGTTGCCGAACACATCCAGCGCCTGGCTGTGCGGGATCACGCCGTTGCTCTGCTTGAGGCCGACCACGCCGTTGCAGGCGGCGGGAATCCGCGTCGAGCCGCCGCCGTCGGTTGCGATCGCCAGGGGCGCGATGCCGCTTGCCACCGCCACGGCCGCGCCGCCGCTGGAGCCGCCGGAGGAGCGGCAGGCGTCCCAGGCATTGCGGGTGCGGCCGAACAGCGGCGAATCCGTCAGGCACTTGCTGCCGAATTCCGGCGTGGTGGTCTTGCCGATCAGGATCGCGCCCGCAGCTCGCAGCCGCGCCACCGCAACGGCGTCCTCGTTCGGGACATTGTCCTTGTAAGGAACGGCACCGAACGTGGTCCTGACGCCCTTGGTGTTGACGATGTCCTTGACGGTGACGGGGATGCCGTGGAGCAGGCCGAGTTCCTCGCCCGCCATCATCTTGCGCTCGGCGGCACGGGCCTGTGCCATTGCTTCCTCGCCGCAGAGCGTGATGAAACAGTTCAGCTTGCTTTGGAGAGCCTCGGCGCGGCCGAGCACGGCGCGGACGATCTCGACGGGCGAAATGCGCTTTGCCGCAATGAGGCCACGCAGCTCAGCTGCAGACAACAGACAGGGATCGCCGTTCATCGTCACATCACGCTCCGAAGCGGGCCGCCGTTGGCCCGAAGACATTGACAGCGAGAATGACAGTTTTGTTAACTCGCCGTCCAATACGATTTTGGTCGCCAACCCATACGTTTTCGGTATGCCAATGGATCTTCGCCGGCTCCGCTATTTCGTCGCCGTGGCCGAAGCGCGCAGCCTCGGCAAGGCCGCCGAGCGGCTGCGGATGGCTCAGCCTCCGCTCTCCGTTCAGATCCGCAAGCTCGAGGCCGAGATCGGCGCGCCGCTGTTCCACCGGGGCACCCGCGGCATGGACCTGACCGAGGCGGGCCAGGCTCTGCTGGCGCGCGCGAGCGAGGCGATGGCTCTGGCCGCCGACGGCGTCGAAGCCGCGCGCGCGGTCGCCGCCGGCAAGCGCGGGCGGCTCTCGGTCGGCTACATGTTCGTGCTGGCAAACGCGATGCTGCCGCGGCTCATTCCCGAGCTGCGCCGCTCGGTGCCCGGCGTCGACCTGGAGTTCGCCGAGCTCAGCGCCTCGACGCGCGAGGCCCGGTTGCTCGACCGCAGCGTCACGGTTGCACTGTGCATGCCGGCCATCAACCATCCCGAGATCCAGGTGGCGCGGATCGGCGCGCAGCCGTTCATGCTGGCGATGCCGATCCGCTCGCCGCTCGCGCGCCTCGCCGCCGTGCCGATGGCGCGGTTGCAGGGCCGCCCGCTGATCGCGTTGCCGCCGCCGGAGCAGGATCCCGCCTCCTCCGCAGTCGCGGCTCTGCTGCGCCGGCATCAGGTCGTGATGCCGATCATGAGCCGCGTGGAGACCGTGCATTCGGCCATGAGCCTGGTGCTGGCGGGCGAAGGCCTCGCCATCCTGCCAGCCTGCGCGCGGCTCGGGGCGCCGCGCGGCATCGTGTTCAGGCCGCTGCGCGACGCCACCGACTCCCTCGACATCGCGGTTTGCTGGCGACGGGATTCCCACAGCCCGCTGATCGGGACTTTCCTCAAATGCGCCGAAAAGGCCGTAGCGCGGATGTGAGGTGGCGCCGGGCTACCAACCCCAATTGATTTCGTGGCTCCACGGCGGATCGGCGCCCGGGCGTGTGCAGGTCAGACCGGCGCAATTGGCGGCAAAGGACAGTGCGCGGCGGAGCTCGTCGGCACCGATGCCCTTGAGCCGCTCGCGCGCAAGACGCTGCTGCTTGTGCAGGACAAACAGCAGCGCCGCCTGAAAGCTGTCGCCTGCGCCGATGGTGTCAGCGACCTCGACTTTGGGCGCGGCGACCTCGACCTGCCCGGCCCCCGCGTGCCACGCCACGGCACCATTGCTGCCGCGGGTGATGACGACGAGACTGGTGCCCTGCCCCAGCAGCTTGCTGGCGCGCTGCGGATACGGCTCGTCGCCGAAGAGATAGGCAAAGTCGACATCCGACATCTTGATGAGGTCGGCGCAGCCTGCGAACTCGGTCATGCGCGCCAGGTAAGCCGGCTTGTCCTTGACGAGGTTGGGGCGGCAATTCGGATCGAAGGAGATCGTCGAGGCCGCGCGCGCGTCCCCGATCAGCGCCTTCGTCTCGGTCGCGCCCTGATCGTTGACCAGCGTGGTCGAGCCAACATGAACCGCCTCGATGTCGGCGAACGGAATCGTCCCGCGCCGATAGGTCCAGTTCCGCGTCGCGGTCTCGGCATCGTAGAACGCGTAGTGCGACTCGCCCGCGACGATGCGGACGAAGGCGAGCGTGGTCTGATAGTCGCTGCGGGTAGCGAGATCGAGGTTGACGTTGGAATCTGCGGCATGATCGACGATCATCCGTCCGAACAGATCGGTCGAGATGCCGCCGACGAAGCCGGTCGGCGCGCCGAGCCGCGCCATGCCGATCGCAACATTGAGGCAGGAGCCGCCGACCGCGGGCATCACGGCCTCGCGTCCGTCAGCGTTTCGCGTCGGAACGAAATCGATCAGCGCATCGCCGCAGGATATCAGCATTCGTTTTCAACCTCTCGCGGTGTCGCCCATCGCCGCACGGCTGCGGCCATCGACCTCGCGCAGCAGCTTGTAGACCTCACGCTTGCGCGTGTGAAACACGGCCATATCCGGCGCCGTCGGCTCGCTTTTCCGTCCCAGCACCGACATCTTGGCCATGGTCTCGCCGATCGAAGCATAGGCGCCGCCGGCCACCGCCCCGAGCATGGCGGCGCCCAGCAGCACCGGTTCTTTCGTCTGTGGCAGCGCGACGGTGAGGCCCGTCGTATCCGCCATGATCTGCCGGACCAGCGGGCTGCGGCTCGCTCCGCCTCCCATGATCATGAGGCTGGAGCGCACGCCATGCGCGGCAAAGGCCTCGATCACCTCGGCAAGCCCATAGGCGAGCCCGCACAGGCCGGCAAGAAACAGCCGCTCCATCGAGGCGATATCGGTGTCGAGATCGAGACCCGCGATCACCGCGCGGGTATCCGGATCGGCGTAAGGCGAGCGATTGCCGATGAACTCCGGCAGGACATGGACGTCGCGGGCGAGCAGTGCGGCACGGCTGGCGCTGCCTGCGCGCGCGATGATGCGGCGCTCGAGGAACTCGATGAGATCGACGCTCTCGATCCGCGCCGCCGCGTTCGCCTCGGCAAAGCCCGGATGCGACTTCAGGAGATGGTCGATCGCTGCACCTGCCGCGGATTGGCCACCCTCGTTGAGCCAGAAGTCCGGGACCATGCCGGAGTAATAGGGCCCCCACACGCCCGGAACGAAGCACGGTTCCTTCGTCGTCGCCATGATGCAGGCCGACGTTCCCATGATGTAGGCGAGCCGGTCGCAGACATCGCTCGCCCCGCCCGCGCCGTCGCGCCCGCCGATCGCTCCGATGCCGCCGGCATGAGCGTCGATCAGCGAGGCGCCGACTGGGAGACCCGGCGACAGGCCGAGCTCAGCCGCGGCCGCGTGGGTGAGACCGGCGCCGAGCCGCGTACCCGGGGCGACGATCTCGGTGCCGATGCGGGCGTATGTCTCGTTGACGAAGTCAGACAGACCGATGCGCTTGAAGAATTGCGTGCTCCACCCGCCGCCGTCATGAGCGAGATAGTTCCATTTGCAGGTGACGGTGCAGGTCGAGCGCTGCAGCGATCCGGTCGCGCGCCAGGTCAGGTAATCCGCCAGATCGAAGAAGTGGCCGGCCGCGTCGAAGCTCGCGCGCAGGTGCCGCTTGAGCCATAGCAGCTTCGGCATCTCCATCTCGGGCGAGATCGAGCCGCCGACATAGCGCAGCACAGCGTCCTCGGTCTCGTTGATCAGCCGCGCCTCGGCGACAGCGCGGTGATCCATCCAGACGATGACATTGCGCTGGCTGTCGCCGGATGTACTGACCGTGAGCGGCTCGCCCTGCCGGTCGAGCACCACGAGGGAGCAGGTGGCATCGAACCCGATGCCGCCGACGCTGTCGGGCGCGATCGCGGCTTCCGCCACCGCTGCGCGTACCGATCTGACGCATGCGTCCCAGATGTCCTGCGAGGACTGCTCGACGATGTCACCGGGCTCGTGCCAGATCCGGATCGGATGCCGCGCGGTCGCAAGCAGGGTTCCGGCCTCATCAAACACCCCTGCCCGCGCGCTCGTGGTCCCCACGTCGACGCCGATATACGCTCGCGGCATTGTCACTCCCGGTCGCCTTCCGTCAGTTTTGACGGCGAGCCTACCAGCAAGTGTAGCCGCCATCCACCAGCACGATGCTGCCGGTCATCAGGCTCGCGGCCTCGGACGAAAGGAACAGCACGACGGACGCGATCTCTTCGACCTGCCCCATCCGCGCCATCGGAGTTCCACCGATCCAGGCGTCGTACATTTTGGGATTGCTCTTCACGAAGGCGTTGAGCGGCGTCTCGATATAGGTCGGCGCCACCGCGTTGACGCGGACGCCGCGCGCGCCCCATTCGGCGGCGAGCGACTTGGTGAGATGATGCACGCCGGCCTTGGAGGCGTTGTAGAAGCACTGCTCCTGCGGCTTGTTGACGATGAAGCCGGACATCGAGCCGACATTGACGATGGCGCCGCTTTTCGCTTTCAGCATGTGCTTGCCGAATTCGCGGCAGCACCAGAACGTGCCATTGAGGTTGACGTCGATGACGTTGAGCCAATGCTCGTCGGTAACCGTCTCGGCCGGCGTTTCGCTGCGCGCGATGCCGGCATTGTTGACGAGAATGTCGACCTTGCCATGGCGCGCGACGAGGTCGTTTGCGACCTCCGCCACGCGCCTGGTGTCGGTCACGTCCATGATCGCGGTCTCGATGTCAAAGCCCTTGGCTTTCAAGGTGGCCTTGGCGCTGTCGGCGACCTTGCTGTCGCGATCGCCGATGATGACCCTGGCGCCGGCTTCAGCCAACGCTTCGGCGCAGGCCAGCCCAATGCCCTGCCCGCCGCCGGTGATGAACGCGGTCTTGCCGCTCAGCTTGAATTTTTCCAGGTACATGATCGTAGTTCCGTTTCTTGTTAGTTTCGAAGCGCGGCGCCGCTCTGATCGAAGCGGTGGATACGCGCGGGGTCCGGCACCAGCGAGACGCGGTCGCCAGCATGCAGGCTCAATTCGCCGACGTAGCGCGCGGTCAGCATCCCGAGCGGACCGGCATCGACATAGAGGAAAGTGTCGCTGCCGAGATGCTCTGCGACGGCGATCGTGCCGACCCAGCCGCCGGCACCGTCGCGCTCGATCTTCAGATGCTCCGGCCGCACGCCGATGGTGGCCGCGCCCTGCTGCTGGGCAAGCTCGCCGGTGACGAAGTTCATCTTCGGCGAGCCGATGAAGCCCGCAACGAAGAGATTGGCCGGCCGCTCGTAGAGCTCCAGCGGCGAGCCGTATTGCTCGATCTTGCCGGCGTTGAGCACGACGATCTTGTCGGCCATGGTCATGGCTTCGACCTGATCGTGGGTGACGTAGATGGCGGTGGTGCCGAGCTGCTTCTGCAGCCGCGTCACCTCGATCCGCATCTGCACGCGCAGCGCGGCGTCGAGATTGGAGAGCGGCTCGTCGAACAGGAATCCCTTCGGTTCACGGACGATGGCGCGTCCGATCGCGACGCGCTGGCGTTGGCCGCCCGAAAGTTCGCGGGGCTTGCGGTCAAGATAAGGCGTCAGGTTCAGCGTTGCAGCGGCCGCCTCAACCTTGCGGTTGATCTCGTCTTTGGGCAATCCCGCCATCTTCAGGCCAAAGCCGATGTTGCCACGCACGCTCATATGCGGATAGAGCGCATAGGACTGGAACACCATGGACAGCCCCCGCTTCGCCGGCGGGGTGTCGACCACGTTCTTGCCGTCGATCAGGATGCTGCCGCCGGTGACGTCTTCGAGCCCGGCGATCAGCCGCAGCAAGGTGGTCTTGCCGCAGCCGGAAGGACCGACGAACACGACGAAAGAGCCGTCGGCGATGTCGAGATCGGCACCCTTGATGATGTGCACGGGGCCAAAGGATTTCTGCACGCCTTGAAGTGTGATCTGACCCATGATCCGGCAGCCCCTCTACTTCACCGCGCCGAAGGTGAGCCCGCGCACGAGCTGCTTCTGGCTGAACCAACCGAGGACGAGAATGGGCGCGATCGCCAGCGTCGAGGCCGCCGACAGCTTGGCCCAGAACAGCCCTTCCGGGCTGGAATAGGAGGCGATGAACGTGGTGAGCGGCGCAGCGTTCGAGGTCGACAGATTGAGCGTCCAGAACGCCTCGTTCCAGGCCAGGATCAGGTTCAGCAGCAGCGTCGAGGCCAGCCCCGGAATCGCCATCGGCGTCAGCACATAGACCAGCTCACGGCCGATGGTGGCGCCGTCCATGCGCGCGGCTTCCAGGATGTCGCGCGGGATCTCCTTGAAATAGGTGAACAGCATCCAGATCACGATCGGCAAATTGCCGAGGCACAGGATGAAGACGAGGCCGATGCGGGAATCGAGCAGACCGAACGTCTTGTAGATCAAATAGATCGGCACCAGCACGCCGACCGGCGGCATCATCTTGGTCGAGAGCATCCAGAGCAGGACGTCCTTGGTGCGCTTGGTCGGCGAGAACGCCATCGACCACGCCGCGGGGATCGCGATCAGGAGCGCAATGAGCGTCGAGCCGCCGGCAATGATGATCGAGTTCATCGCGTGCAGGAGATAGTCGCTGCGCTCCTGCACGGTGGCGTAATTTTCCGTGGTCCAGTGGAAGAACAGGAAGGACGGCGGAATGGCAAACGCCTCCAGCTCGGTCTTGAAGCTTGCCAGCACCATCCAGAGGATCGGAAAGAAGATCAGGAAGCCGAAGAACCAGGCTCCGATCGTCGAGACCACCACCCGCTGCCTCGTTGCCATCCGCGCCATGCCTCATGCCTCCAGATTGCGGCCGACGATGCGGACGAGGAAGAAGGCGACGATATTGGCGATCACGACGGCGACGAGGCCGCCCGCCGAGGCGCTGCCGACATCGAACTGGATCAGCGCCTGCGAATAGATCAGGAAGGCGATGTTGGTCGTTTGCAGGCCCGGGCCGCCGCCGGTGGTGACGAAGATCTCGGCGAACACGGTCAGCAGGAAGATGGTCTCGATCAGGATCACCACCGTGATGGGCCGCGCCAGATGCGGCAGCGTGATGTAGATGAAGGTCGAGATCGCGCTGGCGCCGTCCATCTCGGCCGCCTCCTTCTGCTCCTCGTCGAGCGATTGCAGCGCGGTGAGCAGGATCAGCGTCGCGAAAGGCAGCCATTGCCACGTCACGATCAGGATCACCGCAAACAGCGGCACATCATTGAACCAGTCGATCGGCGTCAGGCCGAACAGCGAGGCCAGCCAGGCGAACAGGCCGGACACCGGATGCATCAACAGGTTCTTCCAGACCAGCGCGCTCACCGTCGGCATCACGAAGAACGGGGCGATCACCATCAGCCGCACGAAATTGCGCCCGATCACCGGCTGGTCCATCAATAGCGCCAGGGGAATGCCGAGCAAAATCGTCAGCGCCAGCACGGAGCCGACCAGCAACAGCGTGTTCTGGAGCGAGGCAAGGAAGGCGGGATCGGTGAGGAAGTAGCGGAAGTTTTCCAGGCCGACGAAGGATTCCGAGCCGGGATCGAGCAGGCTGTAATGCAGCGTCGAGAAGTAGATCGTCAGCGCCAGCGGGACGATCATCCAGATGAACAGCAGCCCGACGGCCGGCGTCAGGAGCGCGCGCGCGAGGAACTGCGTCTGCCGGGTTGCCATCCCTGACTTCTCCTTCACAGCGTTTTCGAGCGAAGTGGCGACCGGTTCGCGGGAAGAAAACGCGTCAAAATGAAACCTCGGGAAGAAGGCGGCCGTCCATCCAGGATGGGCGGACGGCCGCAAGTCTGAGCTCAGGAAGGAGAGCCCGGGTTCACTTGATGTAGCCGGCGCGCTTCATCTCGCGCTCGGTCGCCGATTGCGCTGCGGTCAGTGCGGCATCGACCGTCATGGATCCCGCAAGCGCGGCGGAGAATTGCTGGCCGACCTGCGTGCCAATGCCCTGGAATTCGGGGATTGCGGCGTATTGCACGCCGACATAGGGCACCGGCTTCACCGTCGGCTTGTTCGGATCGGCCGCGTCGATCGAGGCCAGCGTCAGCTTCGCGAACGGCGCGACCTTAAGATAGTCCTCGTTCTTGTAGAGCGAGGTGCGTGTGCCCGGCGGCACGTTGGCCCAGCCCTCCTTCGACGCTACGAGCTTGGTGTAATCCTTGCTGGTTGCCCAGGCGATGAACTTCTCTGCCGCTTCCGCCTTCTTGGAGCCGGCGGGGATCGCGAGGTTCCAGGCCCACAGCCAGTTGGCGTTCTTGCCGAGCCCGGTGTTGGGCGCCAGCGCAAAGCCGACCTTGTCGGCGACCTTGGAGTCCTTTGGGTTGGTGACGAAGGACGCCGCCACCGTGGCGTCGATCCACATCGCGCATTTGCCGGCGTTGAACAGCGCGAGATTCTCGTTGAAGCCGTTGGAGCTCGCACCGGGCGGGCCGGCTTCCTTCATCAGGTTGACGTAGGTCGTGAGCGTCGTCTTCCATTCCGGCGTGTTGAACTGCGGCTCCCACTTCTCATCGAACCAGCGCGCGCCGTAGGAATTGGCCATGGCCGAGAGGAACGCCATGTTCTCGCCCCAACCGGCCTTGCCGCGCAGGCAGATGCCGTAGGTGCCGGCGCTCTTGTCGGTGAGCTTCTTGGCGGCGTCGATGACGAAGTCCCAGGTCGGCTTCTCCGGCATCTTGAGGCCGGCCTTGTCGAACAGGTCGGTGCGGTACATCACCATCGAGCTCTCGCCGTAGAACGGCGCGGCGTAGAGCTTGCCGTCGGCGGAGACCGCGTCCCTGATCCTCGGCAGAAGGTCGGCAACGTCGTAATCGGCGCCGAGATTGGCGAGCGGCACCAGCCAACCCTTCTTGGCCCAGATCGGCACCTCATAGGTGCCGATGGTCAGCACGTCGAACTGACCGCCCTTGGTGGCGATGTCGGTGGTGACGCGCTGGCGCAGCACGTTCTCCTCCAGCGTCACCCACTTTACGGAGATGTCCGGGTTCTTCTTGGTGAATTCGCTGGTCAGCCCCTGCATGCGGATCATGTCGCCATTGTTCACGGTGGCGATCGTCAGGGTCGTTTCGGCCATCGCGGGGACGGCCAGCAAAAGTGCAGACGCGCCGCAGACGGCGCCCAGGACATGTTTCACGGTGACCTCCCCTCAATTCGCGTTTTGGGCATATGCCCACGCGTTGAGCTTATGTTCAATGGAGGGGCCGGACTTGTCAAGCAGGCGCAGGGCCGTTCCAGCAACTTATGAGTGCTGCGATGCGGGAGGGTGGAAGGTCAGTGCCCACCCACGACTGTCATGCCCCGCCACCGGGCCTCGCCTTCGGCGAGCCCGATGACAGGCTCCGGCGGGGCATCCAGTACCCCGTGCCGCGAGTTGGTTTGCCCCAAGAGGGGCCGTGGCGCACTGGATCGTCCGCCTTCGCGGACGATGACAGGGGTGCGGGGGAAAGACCGCGCGCCTCGCGGGCGTGCTACTCGAGCGAGCCGCCCCCTACCGCTCCAGGATCGCCCTGGCCGTCGTCTCGTCGGTGATGAGCCCGTTGACGAGACCGCCGTTCAGGGCAGCCGCGATCGCCGGCACCTTGGCCGCACCGATCGCGGCGCCGATCGTCGTGGTCTTCGCCGGCACTTCCGGCGGAATGCTGGTGAGGCGCTTGTTGGTGCCGGCCTTGAGCAGCCGCCCCTTGGAATCATAGGCCCAGCCGGTGATCTCGCCGATGGCACCTAACCGCATCATCTCGAACAATTCGTCGCGCGTGACGAAGCCGTCGATGTGCACCTGCGCCTTCTGGTCCATCTGGCCGATGCCGACGAGGCGCAAATCCGCCTTCGCCGCCACCGCCTTCACCTTGGCGATCGGCTCGATGCGGACCATCTTGTTGCGTTCGTCCTCCGACGACATCAGGAACGGCAGCGGCATCGGATAGTGCCGCGCCCCGGTGCGGTCCGCGAGCCGTCCGACGGTGTCGTAAAAGCTCGCCGAACCGTCGGCGGAGATGGTGCCGACCAGTGAGACGATCTGGTGATTGGGCCGGTCGATCGGCGTGACGCGCTCGACGGCAGCGCGCACCGCCCGGCCCGTGCCGAGCGCGACGATCACGGGCGTTTCCGAGCGCAGCGTCGCGTCGAGCAGATTGGCGCAGCGCTCGGCGATGCCCGCCGTGGCCTGCGGCGCCGCAGGATCGGCCGGCACCACCTCGCAATGGGCGAGATCGAATCGCTCCTTCAAGCGCGCAGCAAGCTCCATGCAGGCGGCGATGGGATGTTCGAGCCGGAAGGTGATGAGGCGCTCGGCAAGGCACAGCGACACCAGCCGCTGGGCCGAGGCGCGCGAAACCTGAAGCATCTTCGCGATCTCGTCCTGGGTATGACCGGCGATGAAATAGAGCCAGCCGGCGCGCGCGGCGTCGTCGAGTCGCGACTTGTCGTTCTCGGCGGCCATGCGGGCCTCACGCCTCCCAGAAATCGCTCATGCGCGCGAAGACCCGGTCCGCGCCCGCGTTCGACAATATAGCCTCTCCATCGCGTCCGCGGTAATGGCTGCCGCCGACAAATCCCCAGACGGTCATGCCGGCCGCCTTGCCGGCCTTGACGCCACTGACGCTGTCCTCGATCACCAGCGTGCGCGCAGGTTGCACCCCCATCTTCTCCGCCGCGAGGAGAAAGAGGTCGGGCGCCGGCTTGCCATGCCTGACCATTTGCGCGGTATAGAGCCGCTCGCCGAAATGCGCCCGCAGGCCGGTGACGTCGAGAGAGAGCGCGACGCGGTCGAGGTCGCTGGACGATGCCACGCAAAACGGCACGGACAGGCCGGACACTATGCCGGAAATGCCGGGAATCGGCTCAAGCGAAGCTGCGAACGTCGCCAACACCTGCGACTTCAGGCGCGGCACAAAGCCGTCCGGCACGATCTGGCCCAAATCGCGAAAATGCTGCTCGATCGCCTTGGTGCTGCGGCCGAGAAAGAGTTCGAGCGCCTGCTCCAGGCTGAGCGCAATGCCGAACTCGGCCAGCACCTCGGACAGGCATCGGCAGCTCAACAGCTCGCTATCGACGAGCACGCCGTCGCAATCGAAGATGATCAGATCGGGTCTGGGTTGGTTTGGGTCCATCCCGACATACGATCATATACTCAGGGTATGAGCAATAGTTCAGCCGGGAACGAAACGGCGCGGGTTTGCCGCTAGCTATGCGCCACCTGCCGGTAGATCGCCGGCAGCGCGGCGGGCAGCCGCTTGATGTTGCCGACAATCGCGTAGCCGCCGCGGCCGAACAGGGTCGGGAAATAGGATTGCGCTGTCGCGTCCACCGTGACGCCGAAGGCAGCGATGCCGAGCCGGCGCGCCTCCTGCACCGACTTGCGGGTGTCCTCGACTGCGAAGCGGCCCTCGTAATGATCGACGTCGTTCGGCTTGCCGTCGGTCAGGACGATCAGCAGCTTCTTGCGCTGCGGCTGGCGGGCAAGCTCGGCCGCGGCATGGCGCACGGCCGCGCCGATCCGCGTGTAATAGCCGGGCTTCAGCGCGCCGATGCGACGCTCCACCGTCGCGCTCATCGGCTCACCGAAGGCCTTGACCGTTTCGAGCCGTACCCAGGAGCGCCGGCGCGAGGTGAAGGTCAGGATGCTGTGGTGGTCGCCGCAGGCCGAGAGCCCGTGGGCGAGCACCAGCAGCGCCTCCTTCTCGACGTCGAGCACGCGGTAGCCATCGACCCAGGCATCCGTCGACAGCGAGACGTCGACCAGCAGCGTGACGGCGAGATCGTGCCCTTGCGGGCGCATGGCGACGTGGATGCGATCGAGACCGCTGCCGCCGCTGCCGGCGCGAAGATCGCACTGCGCACGCACCAGCGCGTCGAGATCGAGGTCGTGTCCGTCGGCCTGGGCGCGCATCAGCTCGTGGCGCGGCCGCAGGACCTCGAAGCGGCGGCGCACCTGGCGGATATGCCGTCGCGTGGCGTCGTCAGGCGTCCAGCTCTCACCCTGCTCGGAGGCCCCCGCCGCAAGCACGCGGCAATGATTCGGCAGATAGGAGCCACTGCGATAGTCCCATTCGGGATAGGTGAGGTCCGCATTCAGCTTCGAGGTGTCGAGGGCTTCCGGCGGCAGGTCGAGATCGAACTTGAACCGGCTCGCCGGCTTACCGGTGCGGCGGCTGAGCGTGATCTCCTCGAGATCGTCGGCGGCCTTCTGGGCATCCTCGTCCTCGCTGTCGTCGGCGGGACGGTCGACATTGACCATCTCGGCCATCGCGAGAATTTTCTCGAAACGGTTGAGAACGAAAGGATCGCGGCGGTTGGCATTGTCCTCGCGCTCGCGCACGGCAAAGCGCTTGCGATTGTCATCGGTCGCAGTTTCCGCGCCCGGCGCGCACTCGTCCTCGCCGGCATGGGCAGAAGAAAGCTCGCGGGTCCAGCAATCTCCCCAAAGCGGGCACGGCAGGATCGAACGATAACCCGGCGGCGCCTTGTCGGGCAGCGGGCCCGTTCCCATCATCGCCGGCCACAACTTGCCCGCAGGCGCGTTGCCGGCTCCGAGCAAGGCCAGCACGATCTGCTCGATTTCCTGCTCGATGCGCGGCAAGGGACGACGGGGCCTCGCCCCGGCAGTCGCCGCGGCGAGCTGCGCGTAATCGGCGACAAGGCCGGGAAACTGCGTGAGCACCCAGACCGCTGTCTCGCTCGCCCGGCGCAACACCAGAAGATCCCGGCGCAGCGGATCGGCGTCCGTAATCGTCTCGATCGGCGCAGCTGCGAACCACGCTGCAAGCCAGCGATACAGCGCCGCGTTCAACGCGCGATCGGGGAAGATCGAGATGCGATCGGGAAGGAAAATGGTCGCGGCGTCGCGGCCCGGCTGCTCCAACCGTTCGTCGCCAAGACCGATGCGCTGCCGCCAGCCGAGACGATGTCCCGACTTTCGGGCGCTTGCGCTTGCGATCTGCACCCCGGTCTCGCCGCCGAGCGCGCGGAACATCACCGCGAGCCGGCCCCTCATGTCAGTCAGCGCGACGGCATGATCGTCGTAGACCGGATAGCTCGCGGTGCCGCCGACCATCCTGTGCCAGGCGCGGCCGACCGTCTCCTCCAGTTCGAGGAAGTCGAGCATGGGCGCGGCCTCACCCGATGACGGCGCGCGCGACGTCCAGCAGCGCCGCCTTCACGTCGGCATCGTCGGTGAGCGGCTCGATCATGCCGGCCAGCACCGCATCGGCGACCGGCGTGCCCGCGGCGATCAGCGTCGCGCAATAGACCACGAGCCGGGTCGAGACGCCCTCTTCCAGATCGTGGCCCTTGAGCGCGCGCAACCGCCCGGCCAGCCCCACCAGCGGCCGCACGCGCTCCGGCGACAGCCCGCTTTCGGCGGACACGACGCCGATCTCCTGCTCTGGCGGCAGGAAATCGAACTCGATGGCGACGAAGCGCTGGCGCGTCGAAGGCTTCAACGCCTTCAGCAGCGTCTGGTAGCCGGGATTGTAGGAGACGACGAGCATGAAGCTATCAGGCGCCACCAGCTCCTCGCCGGTGCGTTCCAGCGGCAGGATGCGACGATCGTCGGTGAGAGGATGCAGCACAACCGTGACGTCCTTGCGCGCCTCTACGACCTCGTCGAGATAGCAGATGCCGCCTTCGCGCACGGCGCGCGTCAGCGGACCATCGGTCCATACGGTGTCGCCGCCCCTGAGCAGATAGCGGCCGGTGAGATCGGCGGCGGTCAGATCGTCATGACAGGCGACGGTGTGAAGCGGCAGCCCCAGCCGCGCCGCCATATGGGCGACGAAGCGCGTCTTGCCGCAGCCGGTCGGTCCCTTGAGCAGGACCGGCAGCCGCCGCCGCCAGGCATGCTCGAAAAGCTCGCATTCGTTTCCGGATGGAACATAGGCCGGCAGCTCGGGCGCCGACGTCACCGTATGAAGGGCAGCTTTCATGATGTCTCTCCGGACTTTCCAGGAAGGAGGCGGCCGCAGCGATCCGCGGCCGCCTTTCTCGTTTACTCGGCCGGCTGCAGTGCGGCGGGAATGGTCGCCTGCTTCTCGCGGCCCGGCACCAGCACGGCCCAGACGAACATCAGCGCGGAGATCGCAACGAACACACCGGAGCCGAGACGGACCCAGTAGAACATCGCGAGCTGGTCCTGCACGTCCATGTAGCTCTGGCCGAGCACGCGCTGCAGATGGACCTGAACCACGCCGGCGAAGGTCAGCGCGAAGGTCATGGTCATCATCGCCGTGCACATGATCCAGAAGCTGGTCATGGAGAGCCACTGGTTATAGGGCGCACGTCCCTTGAGCTGCGGGATCGCGTAGGCCATCACCGACAGGTTCAGCATCACATAGGCGCCGAAGAAGGCGAGATGGCCGTGCGCCGCGGTGACCTGGGTGCCGTGGGTGTAGTAGTTCACCGAGGACAGCGTGTGCAGGAAGCCCCACACGCCGGCGCCGAGGAACGCCATCACGGAGCAGCCGACCGACCACAACAGCGCGGCGCGGTTCGGATGCTTGCGGCCGGCCTTCCAGGTCATCTGCACCGTGAAGATCACCATGGTGAAGAACGGCGCAACTTCGAGCGTGGAGAACAGCGAGCCGATCCACTGCCAGTAACCGGGCGCGCCGATCCAGTAGAAGTGGTGGCCGGTGCCGAGAATGCCCGAGAACAGGGCAAGGCCGATGATGACGTAGAGCCACTTCTCGACGACCTCACGATCGATGCCGTTGAGCTTGATCATGAGATAGGCGAGCACGGAGGCCATGATCAGCTCCCAGACGCCCTCGACCCAAAGATGGACGACGTACCACCAGTACATCTTGTCGACGGCAAGGTTCGCCGGGTTGTAGAAGGCGAACAGGAAGAAGATCGCAACGCCCCACAGACCGAACAACAGGATGTTGGTGATCGTGGTCTTGCGCCCCTTCAGCGCCGTCATCGTGACGTTGAACAGGAACATCAGGCAGACGACCACGATGCCGACCTTGATGATGAAGGGCTGTTCGAGGAACTCGCGGCCTTCGTGATAATGGAAGAGGTAGCCGACCACGGCGACGCCGGCTGCGCCGAAGAACATCCAGAACTGGATCTTCGCCAGCAGCGGGCTGTAGAGCTCGTTCTCGGTCTCTTCGGGGAGCAGATAGTACGTCGCCCCCATGAATCCGATCAGCGACCATACGATCAACGCGTTGGTGTGGATCATTCGGACGATGTTGAACGGCAGGATGACCGACAGGGTATTGGGCAGGACGTAGATGGTTCCGGCGAGCAGGCCGAACAGGACCTGGGCCAGGAACAAGGTCAGCGCGCCGTAGAAATACAGCATCGCGACTTTCTGGGTTTGATATTTCATCTCGGGTTCTCTCTGTCTTGAGAAGAAGAAAGCAGCGTGCTCAGCCGGCCTTGTTCGGCGGCCAGTTCTGACGCTTGATCGTGCTGGCCCATTGCAGGAAGTCAGCGAGGTCGTTGAGCTCCTGATCAGTCAGGTTGAACTGCGGCATCTGGCGCCGGCCCTCCGCGCCCGAAGGCTGCGACTGCATCCAGGCCTTCAGCGTCTCGCGAGCGGCGGCCGGATCCTCCTTGCCGCCCCAGCGATCCCAGACGTTGCCGACCTCGGGGGCGAAATAGGCGCCCTCGCCGAGCAGCGTGTGGCAGTTGATGCAGGAGTTCTTCTCCCAGACGTGCTTGCCGCGGGCGACCGACGACGTCAGCGTCGCGGCGTCCGTGGATGTCGTGGCCATGTAGTAATGGCTGTGCGCCGTCAGCCCTATGAAGATGGCGAAGAAAAAGGCCGAACCGCCGTAGAACACATTTCGGGCGGCCGACTTGGTCAGGCGTTCAGCCATTGCCAATCCTTTCCGGTTTGAGTCGAGAAAATCTGTGATGCGATTTATTGCCGATTGCCGGAAAGCGCTCTTTGACGAAGCGCAACGAGCGCGACGATGCTGAGCCGCAGATCAAATCAAGGCGACGACGGCCGACACGAGCCAGGCGAACAGCACCACGATGACGACCCAGGCGCTGACGACACCCCGCCAGAGCGCTGGGGCGGCGCGAAGATCGAGGAAATCGAGTACGATACGGCGCCCCTTGAGGGCGGCGAAGGTCAGCAGCAAGGCATTGGCAAGCAAGGGGCGCGACACCAGCGTCGGAACCAGAAGGGTCGCCAGCGCAAGGCCGATCAAGGTGAGCCAGGCCATCTCGAGACGATCCGGAATCACGGGTGCACCAGATAGATGATGGGAAACATGACGATCCAGAGCAGATCGACCATGTGCCAGAAAGCGGTTCCAGTCTCGACGCCTGTCGCGCGGGCACCCCGGAAAACTACGGCCAGGATGACGATGCCGAGGCCGACATGCAGCAGATGGAAGCCGGTGAGGAGGAAGTACAGAGTGAAGAACGGGCTGGTCTCCAGGCCATTTCCCAGTCCGATCTCGCCGGCATATTCGGTCAACTTGACCGCAATGAAGACGCAGCCGAGCGCCATGGCGCCGAACAACCAGCCGCGCGCACGTCCCCTCTCGCCCGCCCGCGCCGCAGCCGTCGCCCGCGCGGCGGCCCAGCCACTGGTGACGAGCACGATGGTGTTGATTCCAGCCAGATGCGCGTCAAGCGTGGCCTGACCGGCGGCAAAGAGCGCCGGCTGAAGCGCGCGCGCGACAACGAAGGCGCCGAGGAACAGGCCGAAGGCGGCGAGCTCGCTGAAGATGAGCACCCAGATCATGGGATCGCCGGGAAGATCTTCCAGGATTCCCCAGCCGGCGCCCTCTTGCTCGCAATCCGTCGCCGACATCTGAATTCCAATTCGAGTCGCCGAACAGATATCCCGCCTGCGCGGTTGCGACTTTGTCGCCGGACAAATAGTGCAACCGGCCGAGGGCGCGTTTGCGCTATCGCAACGTCCCGGCTGCCTCGCCGTCATACGGTGGACATATCCGGCGGTTCCGCAAACCAGTGAGCGATGAGATGAGCGATGCACAAATCGGGCTGCTGACCGCGACCCCCATCATCATCGTGTTCGCGATCGCGCTTCGGCGAATGGGGGTGCTGTCGACCGTGGCGACCGTATCGGCGGTGACACTCTCCGTCGCGATCGCGACGGTGCTGTTCACGACCCAGGCGCCGCTGCCATAGCGTGGGCAAAGCGACTTGTCCGCCGTAGCACAAAGAGCGAAGGCGGAAGCGTGCCCACCACCTTTGTCGATCGGGGAATAGATCGTGGGCACGGCGCGTTGCGCCTTTGCCCACCCTACGAGACCACCGGTGCGCCTACCTGCGCTGATTATACACGTCGATACACACCGCCCCCAGCAGCACCAGCCCTTTGATGACCTGCTGATAGTCGATGCCGATGCCAAGGATGGACATGCCGTTGTTCATCACGCCCATGATCATGGCGCCGACCACGGCCCCGCCGACTCGCCCGACGCCGCCATAGGCCGAAGCACCGCCGATGAAGCAGGCGGCGATGACGTCGAGCTCGAAGCCGAGGCCTGCCTTCGGCGTCGCCGTGTTGAGACGCGCGGCAAAGACGAGGCCAGCGAGCGCGGCGAGCACGCCCATGTTGACGAAGGTGAGGAACGTCAGCCGCTCGGTCTTGATGCCCGACAGCTTTGCCGCCTTGGCGTTGCCGCCGACCGCATAGACCTGCCGGCCGATCACCGTGCGGCGCGTGACGAAACCATAGAGCGCGATCAGCGCGGTCATGATCACCAGCACGTTGGGCAGGCCGCGATGCGAGGCGATCAGATAGGTGAAGTAGAGCACGGCGCAGGCGAGAAGGATGCTCTTGCCCAGGAAGAACGCATAAGGTTCGACCTCGATGCCGTGCGATTGCTCGCGCGAGCGGCCCTTGGCGCTGGCATAGACGAGGCCGAGCGCGAGCACGGCGCCGATCAGCATGGAGGTCGGATGCAGCGTGCCCGCCTCGGGCAGAAGCTCAGGAATGAAGCCGGAGGACAGCTTCTGGAACGTCGCCGGGAACGGGCCAAGTGACTGGCCCTGCAACACCGCGAGCGCGAGCCCCTTGAACACCAGCATGCCCGCCAACGTCACGATGAAGGACGGAATCCCGAAGAAGGCCACCCAATAGCCCTGCGCCGCACCGATCGCCGCCCCCAGCAACAGGCAGGCAATGAAGGCGAGCGTGTAGTCGACCTTGTAGGTCACCATCAGCACGGCAGCGACAGCGCCGACGAAGCCCGCGACCGAGCCGACCGACAGGTCGATATGACCTGTTACGATCACCAGCAGCATGCCCAGCGCCATGATGACGATGTAGCTGTTCTGAAGCACGAGGTTGGTCAGGTTCAGCGGCTGCAGCAACGTGCCGCCGGTCATGACCTGGAAGAACAACATGATCGCGATCAACGACATCAGCATGCCGTAGTTGCGCAAATTGTTCTTGATGAAGCTGCCGTGCCGGCGCTCTTCAGGCAGCGATACCGTTTTGTCGGTCATGGCTGCGATCCTCCCATCTCCGCGGCCGCTGGCGCGGCGTTCCCAATATTTCGTTCGTTGCGCATGATGGCGCGCATGATCTTCTCCTGCGTCGCCTCGGCCCCCATGAACTCCCCGACGAAGGCGCCGTCGTTCATGACGCAGATGCGGTCGCAGATGCCGAGCAGCTCGGGCATCTCCGAGGAGATCACCACGACGCCGCGGCCGGCCTCCGCCAGCTCGTTGATGATACAGTAAATCTCGTATTTGGCACCGACGTCGATGCCCCGCGTCGGCTCGTCCAGGATCAGGACCTTGGGGTCCGTCATCAGCCATTTCGACAGCACCACCTTCTGCTGGTTGCCGCCGGAGAGCTGGCCGGTCTCCTGGTAGACGTCGGAGCAGCGGATGCGCATCCGGGTGCGGTAATCGCTGGCGACCTTCAACTCGGCGATGTCGTCGATCACCCTCCCCGGCGCGACCTGGTCGAGGCTGGCGAGCGTAATGTTCTTGCGGACGTCGTCGGCCAGGATCAGCCCGAGCTGCTTGCGGTCCTCGGTGACATAGGCAAGGCCGGCGTCGATCGCCGCCGCGACGCTCGGCAGCACCATGTCCCGGCCTTCGAGGCGGAGGGTTCCGCTGATCGCAGTACCCCAGGAACGGCCGAACAGGCTCATGGCGAATTCGGTGCGCCCGGCGCCCATCAAGCCGGCAATGCCCACGACCTCGCCGCGCTTGACGCTGAAGCCGACATTCTTGATCACCTGACGCTCGGGATGAATGGGATGATAGACCGACCAGTTCTCGACGGTGAGCACGGGATCGGCGATCTCAGCGTTACGCTCCGGGAAGCGGTGAGCCATGTCGCGGTTGACCATGCTGCGGATGATGCGGTCTTCCTGGATCGGCTCGGCATGGCAATCGATGCTGTCAACGGTGCGGCCGTCGCGCAGCACGGTGATGTGGTCGGCAACCTTGGCGACTTCGTTGAGCTTGTGCGAGATCAGGATCGAGCCGATGCCCTGGTCGCGAAAAGCCATCAGACGCTCGAGCAGCGCGGCGCTGTCAGCCTCGTTGAGGCTCGCGGTCGGCTCGTCCAGGATCAGCATCCGCACGCGCTTGGAGAGTGCTTTGGCGATCTCGACGAGCTGCTGCTTGCCGACGCCGAGATCGGTGATCAGGGTGTCCGGGGATTCCTTCAAGCCGACCTGCGCCAGCAGCTGGCGCGTGCGCCGATAGACTTCGTCGCGATCGATCACGCCCAGTTTCGACGGCGGATGCGACAGGAAGATGTTCTCCGCGATCGACATCAGCGGGATCAGCGCCAGCTCCTGGTGGATGATGATGATGCCGAGCGCCTCGGAATCGTTGATGTCGCGAAAGCGGCGCTCCTCGCCCTCAAAGACGATGGTGCCCTCGTAGCTGCCGGCGGCGTAGACGCCGCTGAGCACCTTCATCAGCGTCGATTTGCCGGCGCCGTTCTCGCCGACGAGAGCGTGAATCTGCCCGGCCTGAACCGAGAAATTGACGTCGCGCAGCGCCTGGACGCCAGAAAAGCTCTTGCTGACGTTGCGCATTTCCAGCATGGCGGTCATCTCATCGTATCCTTGCTTTACTTCGCCTCTCCCCGCCTGCGGGGAGAGGCCGGAATTCGAGCGCAGCTTGAATTCCGGGTGAGGGGGAGCCTCCGCGAGTCCAATTGCCACCTCCCTCGCGGAGACTCCCCCTCACCCCGCCCTCTCCCCGTACGCGGGGAGAGGGCGAAGGAAGTCTTACTGGAACTGCGCCTTTTTGTAGTAGCCGCTTTCCACCAGCACCTTCTCCCAATTGTCCTTGTAGACCACGACCGGCTTGAGCAGATAGGACGGCACGGTCTTGACGCCGTTCTCATAGGTCTTGGTGTCGTTGACCGTGACCTGCTTGCCGGCGAGCGCAGCGTCGACCATATCGGCGGTCACCTTGGCGAGGTCGCGGGTGTCCTTGAAGATCGTCGAATACTGATCGCCGCGCAGCATCGCCTTGATCGAGGGCACCTCGGCGTCCTGTCCCGAAATGACCGGCATCGGCTGATCGGCGCTGCCATAGCCGACGCCCTTCAGCGAGGAGATGATGCCGATCGAGATGCCGTCATAGGGCGACAGCACGGCGTTGATCTTCTTGTTGCCGTAGTAGGCGCTGAGCAGATTGTCCATGCGGGCCTGGGCGGTTGCGCCGTCCCAGCGGAGCGTCGCGACCTTGTCCATGCCCATCTGGCCCGAGGCGACGACGAGCTTGCCGCTATCGATGTAGGGCTTCAGCACGCTCATCGCACCGTTGTAGAAGAAGTAGGCGTTGTTGTCGTCGGGCGAGCCGCCGAACAGCTCGATGTTGAACGGGCCCTTGCCCTCCTTCAGACCGAGGCCTTTTTCGATCGATTGCGCCTGGAGCACACCGACCTGGAAATTGTCGAAGGTCGCGTAATAGTCGACGTTTGGCGTGCCGCGGATCAGGCGGTCATAGGCGATCACAGTGATGCCCTTCGCCTTGGCCTGCTTGAGCACGTCGGACAGCGTGGTACCATCGATCGCGGCAATCACCAGGGCTTTCGCGCCCTTGGTCACCATGTTCTCGACCTGCGAGAGCTGGTTCGGAATGTCGTCCTCGGCATATTGCAGGTCGGTGTTGTAACCGCGCTCTTTCAGCACCTTGACCATGTTGTTGCCGTCGTCGATCCAGCGCGCCGAGGATTTGGTCGGCATCGCGATGCCGACGGTCGCCTTGTCCTGGGCGGAGGCGGTGAGGCCTGTGGCCATCGTTGCAGCGCCGGCCAGCGCCAGCGCCAGGAATGTCGTCTTCAATTTCAGCATGTTTCACTCCCTTGGGTGTCAGACTGTTTCTTTGTTTCGTCGAGAAGGTGGTCGTGGGTTGCTTTCTCGCCTCCTATGCAAGCTTGACGTCGGGCTCCGCGCGGCCGCGCGCGGATGCCTCCAGAAGAAAGGTGTAACCGGCTTGCGGATCGGCGGCGCGTGCGGCCGCGTCCATATCCTGCCAGGCCGACGTGACCAGGAGACGCGACAGGTCGGGGCCGACGAAAGCGGGACAGCTCGCCTGTTTTGCCGGCACGCTCAGCGAGCGCAGACGCTCGCCTTGCGGCGAATAGACGTCAATGCGGCTCGCGCCCCAGCAGGCATTCCAGATGTTGCCGTCGGAGTCACACACCGAGCCGTCGAGGCCGCCGATGCCGGAGTGACGCAGCAAGACCTCCGGTTCGCCGCGCGGCAGGCCGGTGTCCGGATTGAGCGGCACGGCATAGAGCACGGCGCGAGGGGTGTCGGTGAAATAGCCGGTGGCGCCATCCGGTGAGAAGCAGATCGAATTGGGGATGCTGATGCCGGGAAACAGCGTCGAGATCTTGCCGCGATGGAGCGCATAGATCGCGCCGGCCCTCGGCTCGGCCTTCTTGCCCATGGTGCCGATCCAGAACGTCCCGGACTGGTGTACGCGGCAATCGTTGGAGCGCGTGACGGCATTGTCCGCTTCGAGGGGAAGGAACAGCGTCATCGCGCCATCGGCGAGCTTGCGGATGTAGAGGCCATCATCGGCGACGATCAATTGCCGCTCGGCATCGATACGCCCGAGCGCGCTCGCCATCCGGCCGAGCGCATGGACGCGGACATTGCCACGGCCGAGTTGCGCCTCGAACAGCCGGCCCTCGCGGATGTCGAACCACCAGGCGGTGTCGGTGGTCGCGTCATAGGTCGGGCCCTCACCGAGATGGCAGGGATCGTCCGAGAGAACGGAGGTGGCGACCTGTTCCATCATGGCGCCCTCACTGCAAAGCGATAGACCGTGTGATGGCGATAGACCTGGCCGGGATCGAGGCGCGGGCTCGGGAAGTCCGGCCGGTTCGGCGCATCAGGCCAGTTATGCGGCTCCAGGCACATGGCGTCCGACTGCCGGATCAGCTTGTTGCCCTTCCCCGAAATCGTGCCATCGAGATAATTACCGGAATAGACCTGGAGCCCCGGTTGATTGGTCAGCAGCTCCATGATGCGTCCCGAGCGCGGCGCCTCCAGCCGCGCGGCGAATGCGAGCTTGCCATCACGCCCGAGGCAGTAGGTGTGGTCGTAGCCCCTGCCGTTACGCAACTGCTCATGGCCTTCGCGGATGCGCGCACCGACCGCTTGGGCGTCGCGGAAATCGAAAGGCGTGCCGGCTACGGCGCACGGCGGACCGGACAGCGGGATCGCGGTGGGATCGATGGCGAGGAAATGCTCGGCCGCGACCGTGAGCTTGTGGTCAAGGATCGGCGTGCCTGAGGTCGCACCTTCGAGATTGAAAAAGCTGTGGTTGGTCAGATTGACGATGGTCGGCCGGTCGCTTCGCGCCTCCATGAGAAGCGATAGCTCGGTCGGCCCGGTGATGCGATAGGTCAGGCGGACGTCGAGCTTGCCGGGATAGTTCTCCTCACCATGCGGACTCGTATAGGTGAGCGTCACAGCGGGCTCGGCGCCTTCATCGATCGCCGCGATATTCCAGAGCTTGCGATCGAAACCGTCGAGGCCGCCATGCAGCGCATTCGGGCCGTTGTTGACCGGGAGCTGCACGGTTTCGCCGTCGAGCGAGAACTGTCCCTTGGCGATACGGTTGGCGTAGCGGCCGACGGTGGCGCCCAAAAACTTCCGCTCGGCGAGATAGCCGGCGAAGCCGTCATGGCCCAGCACGACGTCGTCATAGCGGCCCTTGGCATCCGGCGCGATCAGCGCCTGGATCACCGCACCATGGGTGATGATGCGGGCCTCGAAGCCGCCCTCCCCGCGCAGCACGATACGCTCAACCGTGCGACCGTCAGGCAGCGTTCCGAAAACGTCCTTTTCCATTTTCCTTGAGCCAGCCATGTCTAATCCACAAACGGTTCGACGACAGTGCGCCGGCCGAGCAGGAAGGCGTCGGCGACGAGACGAAGCGGCGCCAAATCGACGTCGCTTGCCCCGGTCGCCGCGAGCTCGACGAAGCGCCGGTAAAGCTCCCGGTATTCTTCATCGGGCGCCTCGGCAATGGTGTTGCCGTCGATCGCCATGCGCCTGCCGCCGTTAGACAGCGTCAGCCGGCCCTGGTCGGTTTCGACGAGGATATCCCAACTCTGCGGCCCGGTCTGGCGGAAGTCGAATTCGGCCGTTACAGGCAGGCCCTCGATGTCGGCCAGCGTCAGGTTCGCCGCAATCGGCGCCTGGCAATTGGCGGGAAAGGCCAGCTCGGCCGCGGTGACGAACACCGGCTTGGGCAGGATCCTGGTCAAGATCGACAGCGCGTTGATGCCGGGGTCGAACACGCCAAGGCCGCCCGGCTCCCAGATCCAGCCCTGCCCGGGATGCCAGACGCGAACGTCTTCCTTCCAGTTGATGTGCACCGACGTGATGCCTCGCGTTGCGAGCCATTGTCGCGCGGGCTCGACGGCCGGCGCATGGCGCGAGTGCCAGGTCGCAAACAGCGTCCGCCTTGCCTTCGCAGCCATCGCGACAAGCGGATCGAGTTCGGCAACGCCGGTGCCCGGCGGCTTCTCCAGCATGACATGCTTGCCGGCCGCGAGCGCCGCGGCGGCTTGCGCACGCCTCACCTGTGGCGGCGTGCAGAGCGAGACCGCATCGATCGGCGGGCCCTTCTCCAGGAGTTCCTCGACGGTGGCGAAATGCGGCAGTCCCGGCAGCGAGGCATTGCGGCTGGCGATCGCCGTCAACGTCGCGCCCGGCACGGCGGCGATTGCACCGACATGCTGGTCGCGCGCGATCTTGCCGAAGCCGACGATGGCGATGCGAAGTTCGGTCACGATCTTTCTCCAGGGTCCACGGAGGGCAGCGCCTCTGCCGGCGCGGTCTCGACGACCGTGCCTTCATGGCGGTGCATGCCGTTGTGAATGACGAAGACCATCGCCTCCGATGCGGCCTCCGCATCGCCCGCCGCGATCGCATCGACGATCTTCTGGTGCCAGAGCAGCACGGTGTCGCGGTCCTCCGGCTCCACGGGAGCGCTGAGCAGGAACGAGGCGCGCAGGGCTGCCTCGATGACGTGGCCGATCGAACGCATGAACAGATTGCCCGAGGCCCGCGCCACGGCGACGTGAAGCGCGAGGTCGGCATCAGCAAAACCGACCGAGTCGGACGCTTCGATCCGCATGCGGTCCATGCTGCGCCGAAGCTCGGCGAGGTCCTCCTCCGACCGCTGCGCGGCCGCCAGCATCGCCGCGCGCGGCTCGACCGCGAGGCGGATCTCGGCAAGGTCATTGAGGAAACGCTTGTCGATGCCGGCATCGAGGTGCCAGGCCAGCACGTCGGCGTCGAACATATTCCAGGCCGCGCGTTCGCGCACGACGGTGCCGACGCGCGCTTTGGTGGTGAGCAGCCCCTTGGCGACGAGGGTCTTGACACTCTCCCGCAGCACCGGCCGCGACACGCCGAACATCGCGATCATCTCGGCATCGCCTGGCAGGCGCGTGCCCTCCGCATAACGCCCGGCAATGATGTCGACGCCGATCGAGCGGGCGACCTCCGCATGGTTGGAGTGAGCCCGCCGCGTCGGGATGACGACGATGCGCGAGGTCATGTGGCGGCTCCCTCGCGTTTCGCGGCCGGCCGGCGCGCGAGTGCGACCAGGGCCTGCTGAAGTGCGATGAAGGCGAACAGCAAGACTCCGGTCGCAATCTTGGTCCACCAGCTCGATAGCGTGCCGTCGAAGTTGATGTAGGTCTGGATCATTCCCTGGATCAGCACGCCGAGGAAGGTACCGATCACCGAGCCCTGCCCGCCCGTGAGCAGCGTGCCACCGATCACGACGGCGGCGATCGTGTCGAGTTCGACGCCGACGGCGGAGAGCGAATAGCCGGCGCTGGTATAGAAGGAGAAGACGATGCCGGCGATACCTGCGAGCAAGCTTGACAGCATGTAGATCTTCACCGTCATCTTGCCGACCGCAACGCCCATCAGGCTCGCAGTCGCCCGGCTGCCGCCGAGCGCGTAGACGTTGGCGCCGAATCTCGTGAGATGCAGCAGCAGGGCGCCGCCAATGACGATGACGAGCATGATGATCGCAATCGCGGTCAACCGCCCGCCACCGGGCATGCGCAACGCGAAGTCAGAGACCGTTGAATAAACAGGCGCCGTGATCGGTACCGATTCGGTGGAGAGCAGGAAGCTCGCACCGCGCGCCAGGAACATGCCGGCCAGCGTCACGATGAACGGTGGCAGATCGAAGACGTGGATCACCGCGCCCATCGCCGCGCCAAAGGCCGCCGACAGCGCGAGGATCGCGACGAAGGCGATCAGCGGCGGCACGCCCCAGCGTTCGATCGCGAGCGCGACGAACACCGTGGTGAAGCCGATCACCGAGCCGACGGAGAGATCGATGCCGCCGGAGATGATGACGAAGGTCATGCCGACCGCGACGATGCCGAGGAAGGCGTTGTCGGTGAGGAGATTGCCGACTACGCGGGTGGAGGCAATGTTGGGAAATTGCATCGCGCAGGCCGCAAAGCCGGCCACGAGCACGATCGTCGTGATGAGGACGGGCGGAAGGCCTCTCATGCTTTCGTCCTCTTCAGCCGCGCGGCGATGCCGGCAAAGCCGGATAGCTTTGGCGATTGCAACAGCAGCACCGCCAGCACCACCACCGCCTTGACCAGCAAATTGAACTCCGGCGGATAGCCGGATAGCAAGATGCCGGTGTTCATAGTTTGAATGATCAGCGCACCGAGCACCGCGAGCACGAGGCTGAACCGGCCGCCAAACAACGACGTGCCGCCGATCACCACGGCGAGGATCGCATCGAGCTCCAGCCAAAGTCCGGCATTGTTGGCGTCCGCGCCCATGATGTCGGCCGCCGCGATCACGCCGGCCAGCGCGGCGCAGACGCCGCACCAGACATAGACGGCTATGATCATCGCGCGGGTGCCGACGCCGGCAAGCTCGCTGGCGCGCGCATTGCCGCCGGTCGCCTCGATCAGAAGACCGAGCGCCGAGCCGCGCACGACCGCGCCGGTGAGGATCAGCATCCCTAAGGCAATCACGACCGGCACCGGCAGGCCGAGCACCGAGCCGTTGCCGAGCCAGACCAGATCCGGCGAGGAAAACGTCACGATGCGCCCCTCGGTGATGAGCTGGGCGATGCCGCGGCCCGCCACCATTAGGATCAGCGTCGCCACGATCGGTTGCATGCCGAGCACGGCGACGAGAAATCCGTTCCAGAGGCCGCAGACAAGTCCTGCCCCGAGCGCGGCGGCCAGCACGACCGGAAGACTGTGGCTGTCGGCGAGACTTGCGGCGATCGCGCCGCAGATGGCCATGACGGCGCCAACCGAGAGATCGATGCCGCGCGTCGCGATCACCAGCACCATGCCGAGCGAGAGCAGCGCCACCGGCGTGCCGCGGTTGAGCACGTCGATCAGGCTCCCGAACAGACGGCCGTCCTGGAGGCGCAGATCGAAGAATTGCGGCGACACCACGCGATCAACCGCGAGGATGACGATCAGCGCCAGGATCTGGGCAAGGCCGCGGCGCGGCAGCAGCGCTGTCATGTGTGGGCCTCGAGCGCAACAGCAACGCTGTCGGCGGCAATGGCCGCCAGGATGTTGCCGACATCGATCGCCTCGCCCGCGAGTTCCTCGATATGGGCACGATCGCGCAGCACCACGACGCGGTCCGAATAGGTCACGATCTCGTCCAGTTCGGAGGAGATCACCAGCAGCGAGAGGCCATCGTCGCAGAGCTCGCGGATCAGGCGGATGATCTCCGCATGCGCGCCGACGTCGATGCCGCGGGTCGGCTCGTCCAGCACGAGGAGCCGCGGCGAGGTCGCAAGCCAGCGCGCCAGCAGCACCTTCTGCTGGTTGCCGCCGGAGAGCAGGCCGACGGGACGCTCGGGATCGGCCGGACGGATGTCCAGCATCTTGACGTAGCGGCGCGCGATCTCGTCCTGCTCGCGGCGCGACAGCGGCCGATGCAGCCCGCGCTTGGCCTGGAGAGCCAGCACGATGTTCTCGCGCACGGTGAGCTCGGCGACGATGCCCTCGGTCTTGCGCTCTTCCGGGCAATAGCCAAAGCCATGCCGGACGCCGTCGCGCGGGGACTGAAGGCGGACGGGCGCGCCCTCCACCCTCGCCTGCCCGCGATCGGCACGCTCGGCGCCGAACACCAGCCGTGCCGTCTCGGTGCGGCCCGAGCCGAGCAGACCGGCAAGGCCGACGACCTCGCCATGACGCAGCTCGAGATTGAACGGCGCGACATAGCCCGCCTTGCCGAAATTCTCGAAGCTGACACAGACTTCGCGGGCCTTATGCTCACCCGCTGATGCTCGTGCACTGGTGGTCTCGGCCAGTTCGCGTCCGAGCATCAGCCGGATCAGCTCGAGCCGCGGCAGCGAGGCCGTTTCACGTTCGCCGACCAGACGCCCGTTGCGCAGCACGGTGATGCGGTGCGAGATCTCGTAGACCTGATCGAGAAAATGGCTGACGAAGACGATGCCGATGCCGCGCTTGGCGAGCTGGCGCATGATGCGAAACAGGATCTCGACCTCGTGGCGGTCGAGGCTCGCGGTCGGCTCGTCCAGGATCAGCACGCGCGCGGAGAGATCCACCGCGCGGGCGATCGCCGTGACGTGCTGAATGGCGACGGAATAGCTGCCGAGCGGTGCGGCAACGTCGATGTCGAGGCCGAAATCCGCGAGCAGCGCCTTGGCGCGGCGGCGCATCTCGCCTTCGCGCACGATGCCGAAGCGCATCGGCTGGCGGTCGAGAAACAGGTTCTGCGCCACCGAGAGGTTCGGCAGCAGGTTGACTTCCTGGTAGACGGTGGCGATGCCTGCGGCCAGCGCGGCCTTGGCCGAGCGCGGCGCGATCTCTTCGCCGCCAATCCTGACGATGCCCGCGTCGCGCGGGAACACGCCGGTGACGACCTTGATCAGCGTGGATTTGCCGGCGCCGTTCTCGCCGAGCAGCGCATGGATCTCCCCGGCGCGCAGCGTAAAGTCGACCTCCTGCAGCGCGTGCACGGCGCCGAAGCTCTTGCTGATCCCGCGCACCTCCAGCAGGGGGGCCGCAGGATCAAGGCTGTTCTGCATGACAAAGTCACTCCCACGGGGTCCGCATTGAAGCGGACACCAGCCTATGCGTTCGCGCGGCGATTTCGAAGGGGGTTGCCGGACCACAGCAAGACGGCGATCCGGCAAAGCGCCCGCCTCAGTAACCGAGGCCCTTCTTGCTGTCGTAGATCTTCTGCGGATCGTCCGCGGCCGTATAGAGCTTGGATTCGGTCTGGATCCATTTCGGCGGAACCGTGCCCTTGTCCTTGAAGGCCGCGACGGCATCGAGCGCGGGACCCGCCATGTTCGGCGTCAGCTCAACCGTGGCATTGGCTTCGCCCGCGACCATCGCCTTGAAGATATCGGGCACCGCGTCGATCGAGACGGTGAGAATATCCTTGCCCGGCTTGAGGCCAGCTTCCTTCATCGCCTGGATCGCGCCGACCATCATGTCGTCATTGTGCGCGTAGACCGCGCAGATGTTCTTGCCACCGCCTTCGGCCTTGATGAAGCTCTCCATCACTTCCTTGCCCTTGGCGCGGGTGAAGTCGCCGGTCTGGCTGCGCACCACTTTCAGGTTGGCGTGCTTGGCAATCGCCGTGTCGAAACCCTTCTTGCGGTTTGCGGCGACGCTGGCGCCGACGGTGCCCTGCAATTCGACGATGTTGCAGGCCTTCGTCCCAACCGTCTTGGCGAGCCAGTCGCCGGCGACTTCGCCTTCATGCACGCTGTCGGAGGTGACGGCGGTGAGATAGAGCTCCTTGCCGGAGGGATCGATGTCGCGGTCGAGCAGCACGACCGGGATCTTGGCCTCCTTGGCCTCCTTCAGCACCGAGTCCCAGCCGGTCGAGACCACAGGTGCGAGGAAGATCGCATCGACGTTCTGCGCGATGAAGGAGCGGATCGCCTTGATCTGGTTCTCCTGCTTCTGCTGCGCGTCGGCGATCTTGAGGTTGACCTGGCGCTTGGTGGCCTCCTGCTTGGAGACCGAGGTCTCGGCTGCGCGCCAGCCGGATTCCGATCCGATCTGCGAGAAGCCGATGGTGAGCTGGCCGGCATTGGCCGGCAACGCGAGCAGCAGCGCGGCCGTGGCGCTGGCCGCAAACAGGGCTTTGAGGGTCATCAGGCGTGTCTCCCAAGATGTTATCAGGGGCGCCGATTGGTAACATGGCACCCGCAGGCCGACCTTTGAGGCGGCGGAAGGCACTATTTCACAGGAGCCGGGTTCCGACTAGTCATATTATTTGACTATTTGAAGGAACGCGCAAGGCGGCAACGGTGGGCGGTTCTATGACACGCTCAGCGCGATTTTGTTCCAGCGATGCAACGGGGAGATGAAGGGAATCTGACGCGTTGAAGAGCGAGCGCTCGATCCGCAGCGACGGCGATGAACGGTCGAACGAACTCTCTCCGCGTCATTGCGAGCGCAGCGAAGCCAAAATCCCTCCGCGGAAAGACTCTGGATTGCTTCGCTGCGCTCGCAATGACGCGGATAGAGGCTCGGCCGTTATCGACCCAAACGACTCGTTGAGAGTCCCCTCACGCGCCACGCTTCGCGTGTCGGCCTCTCCCCACACGCGGGGAGAGGCGAAGGACCGCGCGCTAGATCAGCTTGCGTTGCGCTAGGTTCTTCATCAGCGCGCCGATGCCGAAGGTCCACGGCTCGCAAGCGTCGCTGGTGCGCATGCGGTTGACGAGCTTGCCGAGTTCGGGCGCTGCGATCGTGACGATGTCGTCGCGCTTGTGGGTGAAGCCCTGCCCTGGCGCATCGCGATCCTTGACGGGTGCGAACATGGTGCCGAGGAACAGCACGAATCCATCAGGGTATTGATGGATCTTGCCGATGGTCTGCGCGACCAGATCGGTCGGATCGCGGCTGATCTTGCTGATCGACGAATGGCCGTCGAGGACAAAACCGTCGGTACCCGTCACGTTCAGGCTGATATCGAGCTTGCGCGCATGATCGAGCGTGAAAGTGTCGTCGAACAGGCGCAGCAGCGGACCGATCGAGCAGGAGGCGTTGTTGTCCTTGGCCTTCGACAGCAGCAGCGCCGAGCGGCCCTCGAAGTCGCGCAGGTTGACGTCGTTGCCGAGCGCGCCGCCGACGATCTTGCCGCGGCTGGAGACGAACAACACCAATTCCGGCTCGGGGTTGTTCCAGGTCGACTTCGGATGCAGGCCGGCATCCATGCCGGTGCCGACCGACGACATGGTGGGCGCCTTGGTGAAGACCTCGGCGTCGGGGCCAATGCCGACCTCGAGATATTGGCTCCAGGCGTTCTGGTCGATCAGCACCTGCTTCAGATGCATCGCCTGATCCGAGCCCGGCTTGAGCTTTGACAGATCGTCGCCGATCAGGCGTGTCACTTCCTTCCGGATCGCTTCGGCCGAGGCCGGGTTGCCCTTGGCACGCTCCTCGATCACGCGTTCCAGCATCGAGATCGCGAAGGTGACGCCGGCAGCTTTCAGCGTCTGGAGATCGACCGGCGCGAGCAGCCAGGGCTTCTTGGGATCGCGACCATCGGGGGCGGTATTGGCAATGATCGCTTCGAGATCGCCAATGCGCTCACCCTTGACCGCAGCCAGCGCCTTGGCCGGATTGTCCTCTTCGCACAGCACGCTGACGGTCGGAAACTTCGCTGTAACGTCAAATACGCCATCACCGCGCACGGCGACGACGGCCGGACCACTGACCTGCGGCAGCCAGACGCGGCCGACCAGCGTCCCCTTCGTTCCGTCCTCGGGGAGCAGGTCCTTCACCGTCAAAGTCGTCATGGTCGCGTCCTCGCTGTTCTCGGATCGGCCATTCTTTCGGTGGCCGATCCCATTGGCGAAGACCAATAAACGTCTGGTGGGGGAAGTCCAGACCGACAACGAAGAGCCGCTATGCCCCCGCCCGCGCCTTGCGCGCCGCGATCTGCTGCAGCGCCCAACGCGCGTTCTTGCGCACATCGGGATCGGCATCGTCGGCGATGACGGCCAGGAACGCCTCACCATCGGGATGGGCGATCTCGCCGAGTGCCGCAGCGGCCTCCTTCCGCAGGTTCGCCTGGTCGTGATTGACACAATTGCCGATCGGACGCACCGCGCGCTCGACCTTCATCTTGCCGAGGCTGCGGATCGCCTTCAGCCGGACCTGCCAGAACTCGTCTGCGAGGCACGCGACCAGTTGGTCGGCGGCGAGCGAACCGTTGACGTTGAGGCCGAGCGTTTCCGCCGCCATCTCGCGGACCATCCAGTCGGAATCCTTCAGTGCGCGCGTGATCGTCTCCGCGGCGGGTTTCATCTGGGAGAACGCCAGTGCGCTCACCGCAGCACGACGAACGTGGGCATCGGGGTCATTGATCAGCGCGGTCAGGGCAGGAATGGACTCTTCCAGCTTGAGGAACCCAATCACGCCGATCGCCTGAACGCGCACCGCGGCATCACCGTCCTGGAGCGCTTCCAGCGCCGGCTTCAGCGTGTCCTTGCAGCGCAGCTCCTTCAAGGCGCGCAGCGCGCCCATGCGGACGAAGGCATGGGCATGTTTCACCAGCGGCAGGATGATCTCGGCGCAGGCCGGATCCTTGAACTCGGCCATGCTGTCGGCTGCGGCCGCCGCAACAATCCGCTCCGGATCGACCAGCAGCTTGACCAGAGCACTCGCCGCTTCCGGCCCGTCGAACTCGCCGAGCGCCATCGCGACCTGCTGGCGCACGCCGGCATCGGGATCGGCGACCATGTTGGCGAGATGCGCGACGGCGGCGGGATCGCCGGAATGGCCGAGTGCGATGATGGCGACGCGGCGCTCGGCGGGATCGGCCGCCTGCAGCCGCTCGTCGGCGTCTTCGAGATCGTCGTAGGATTCGAACGGGCTCGACATGATCACCTCAACAGATAGGGAATGTTGACGGTGACGGCGCCGGTCGGGCAGTCGGCTTCGCAGGGCATGCAGTACCAGCACTCGTCATAGGCCATGTAGGCCTTGTTGGTCATGTCGCTGATGCGCAGGACATCGAGCGGGCAGACGTCGACGCAGACGGTGCAGCCCTTGTCGGCGATGCATTTGGCGTCGTCGACGACCACCGGAACCGATGTCTGATAGGACGCGAGAGGCATGTGATGTCTCCTGTTGTTCTGTTGCGGTCGATCAGGCGGAGGCGCGGATGCGCTGCTTGTCGTAAAGGTCCTTCTCGTCGTCGGCGATCGGGACGACATAGGGCTCGACGGCGCGCTTCTCGCTGGTCATCTTGCCGTCCTGCTTGGACAGCAGCGTGTGGCAGAACCAGTTCTCGTTGTCCTTTTCGGGGAAGTCCGTCCGCCAGTGATAGAGGCCCCAGCGGCTCTCCTCGCGGTAGAGCGAGGCATGCACCGCCATGTCGGCGCAGTCCATGATCGACTGGACTTCGAGTGCACGCAGCAGCTCGTGCGCGTTTCGCGCAATCATGTGCTCCTGCATGTCCTGCCGCGCTTCGGCGAGACGGCGCATGCCGAGCTCGTATTTGCGTGTGACCTTCGGCGGCTGGAGATAGTCGTTGACGAGGCGGCGCGTCTTGTACTCGACCTGGTTTGGCGGAATGCCATCCTCGCGCTTGGTTGGTGCCATCACGCGGTCGCGTTCCTTGGCCACGTCCTGCGCGTCAAACTCCGCGAAATCGTGGTTGTCGGCGAACTCCATCGCGTCGATGCCGGCGACCGAGCCGTTGGTGAAGGCGCCGAGCATGTAATTGTGCGGCACGCTCGCCATGTCGCCGGCGGCGTAGAGGCCCGGCACGGTGGTTCGGGCGTTGTCGTCGACGAACACGCCGGAGGCGCTGTGTCCGGAGCAGAAGCCGATCTCGGAGATGTGCATCTCGATCGAGTCGTTACGGTAGTCGACACCGCGTCCCTGCTGGAACAGGCCGCGCGTCGGTCGCTCGACCTTGTGCAGTGTGGATTCGATCTCCGAGATGGTGTCGGGGTGGAGATGCTTGAGCTGGAGGAAGACCGGGCCCTTGCCGGAGAGGAGCTCGTTGTAGAACTCCAGCATCATCTGGCCGGACCAGTAATCACATTCGATGAAGCGCGAGCCTTCGTTGTTCGCCGTGAAAGCGCCGAAGGGACCGGCGACATAGGCGCAGGCCGGGCCGTTATAGTCCTTGATCAGCGGGTTGATCTGGTAGCATTCGAGGTTCGCGAGCGCGGCGCCGGCGTGATAGGCCATCGCATAGCCGTCGCCGGAATTGGCGGCGTTCTCGTAGGTGCCGAACATGTAGCCGGAGGTCGGCAGACCGAGCCGGCCGGCGGCGCCCATGCAGAGGATGACGGCCTTGGCCTTGATCACCAGCATTTCAGCCGTGCGGGTGTTGACCGACACTGCGCCTGCGATCCGACCGTCGGCTGATTTCAGCAGCCGCGTCGCCATGTAGCGGTTCGAGATCAGGATGCGGGCGCGGCGGAGCTGGCGATACAGCGCTTTCTTCACCGTCTCGCCGTTCGGCATCGGCAGCACATAGGTGCCGATGTGGTGCACCTTCTTGACGGCGTAATCGCCGTTCTCGTTCTTCAGGAAGCGAATGCCGAAGCTGTCGAGCTCCTCGATGATCTTGTAGCAGTTCTGGGCGTATTTATAGACCGCCTTCTGATCGACGATGCCGTCATTGGCGATCGTGATTTCCTTGGTGTACTGCTCCGGCGTCGCATAGCCGGGGATGACGGCATTGTTCAGCCCGTCCATGCCCATCGAGATCGCGCCGGAGCGCTTGACGTTGGCCTTTTCGAGCAGGACGACGTTGGCCTTCGGGTTCTTCAGCTTCGCCTTCAGCGCGGCCATCGGGCCGGCGGTGCCGCCGCCGATCACCAGCACATCGCAGGAAACCTCCGAAAGTCCGTCGACGATCTGATCTAGTGACATCACTTGCTCCTGGTTCGCCGATCCTCGGCGCCTTTGCATCAGACTTGTTCAGGGGGCGCCGCGGCGATAGCAATTAGTTGTCGCCGGACAGCGATTTGCGCCTCAGCGCTCGACAAAGGCCTTCTCGATCACGAAATGGCCGGGCTGGCTGTGATTGCCCTCGACGAAGCCCCGCGCGGCGAACATCGCCGGCAGTTCCTCGAGCATCGCCGGGCTGCCGCACAGCATGATGCGATCGGTCTCGATATCGAGACCGGCCTGGCCGATGTCGTCGAACAGCTGGTTCGAGGCGATCAGGTCGGTGATGCGGCCGCGGTTCCTGAACGGCTCGCGGGTGACGGTCGGATAGTAAACGAGCTTGTCGCGGATCAGGGGTCCGAAGAACTCGTGGTTGCGCAGGCCTTCGACGAGGTGCTCGCCATAAGCGAGTTCCGAAACCTGTCGGCAGCCATGGGCGAGCACGATGGTCTCGTAGTTCTCGTAGACATCGGGGTCCTTGATCAGGCTGGCGAAGGGCGCAAGACCCGTGCCGGTCGAGAGCAGCAGGAGGCGCTTTCCCGGAATGAGATTGCCGGTGATCAGCGTGCCGGTCGCCTTGCGACCAACCAGGATGATGTCGCCCTCCCTGATCTTCTGCAGGCGCGAGGTCAGCGGGCCGTCCTGCACCTTGATCGAAAAGAACTCAAGCGCCTCCTCGTGATTGGCACTCGCCATGCTATAGGCCCGCATCAACGGCTTGCCTTCGACCTCGAGCCCGATCATCGCGAACTGGCCGTTCTGGAAGCGAAAACCGGGATCGCGCGTCGCGGTGAAGCTGAACAGGGATTCGGTCCAGTGCCGGACCGACAGAACCGTTTCCTTCTGAAATGCGCTCATCATCTCTCCTTGTCGATGACGCCAAGGTCACGGAGAGAAGAGAGTCCGGCAATTCGGAAGTGAAATTCCCGGTCGATTAGTTTCACATTTCGTGGACGGTGATCGAAGGCGAGGCACGCGGTCAGGCCCGCGCCGGCAATTAGTTGCTATTCGCGCACGCCTGCGCCGACATAGATAGAGGTCGGAGGTTCCTGATGACCATGACTCTGGTGGCCCCGACCGTGTCCGAGTACGAAGCGAGCGATGATCTCGCGACGCTGCTCGTCCGCACCGCGCAGGACAACGCGCTGCGCGTGCCCGCCGAAACACTTCGCCTCTCCTGCAAATGCGCCCACTGCACCCGCGCCCGCTTCGACGGCCGCTTCCCGGAAACGTTTCCGGGGATTGCGATCACCGAGATCGGTGATCTCGGTTACGGTCTGAACATCGCGTTCTCGGACGGGCATAACAGGGGGATCTACCCCAAGACGTATCTGCTGAGCCTGGCGGGGCGGTAGGCCGCACCTACCCACAGCTCGTCATTCCGGGGCGCCCGAAGGGCGAGCCCGGAATGACGCAGGAGGTTGCCCCCATCTGGCACGGACATTGCTCCTCTCTAGAACGGTTTGAACGTTCCGGAGGCAGACGATGTTGCAGGCGGCGAGTGTGGTTCGCGGGGCCGTTCCCCCGACAGTCCGGCCTACCGGCAGCTCCTCGCTGCTACTCACCGAGAACCAGCAATGGATCGGCGGTCCACCACCGTTGATGGACAAGCTCTCGTCGCGCGAGCGGGAGTTGGTGCTGAAGCAGGGTCGGCGAAAGGTCCTGAACCGCGGCCAGACCCTGTTCAGCCAGGGTGGCAAGCATGACGGCATCTGGCTGATCGAGAGCGGCCGCATCCGCGTGTTCTACACGTCGCCGCTTGGGCGCGAGATCACGCTGGCCTATTGGCATGTCGGCAATTTCGTTGGCGGACCCGAAGTGTTCGAGGGCACCGTGCATCAATGGTCCGGCGTTGCTTCCAGCAATTGCAGCGTGGTGCATCTGCCCGGCAAGGAGTTACGGTCCCTTGCCGCCGAGATGCCAAATCTCGCGATCGGCCTGATCGAGGGCCTCACCTTCAAGGGCAAATGCTATTCGGCGCTGGCACAGATGCTGGGGACGCGCTCGATCACCCAGCGCCTCGCGCATCTCTTGCTGCACCTCGTCGAGCTCTACGGCGTCGAGGACGCCGACGGCCGGGTGATTGCAGCCGCCTTCACCCATGCCGACATCGCCCACATGGTCGGCGCGACCAGGCAATGGGTCACGATCAGCCTGAAACGCATGCAGGAGAAGGGAATCGTGTTGACCAAACGCTCGCAGATCGTGGTCTGCCGCACCGACGTGCTCGAGGAAATGCGCGGCCACGGATCCGATTAGAGGAATTTGCGGCCAAGGCCGATGCACAGGCAAGCGGCTTTATAGTGCAGGACTGCTCAAGGAGTATGCAATCACCTTTTCCCGGCAACTAATCGACTGCCGTCGTCATTCCGGATTTGCCGTGTCCCCTCCCTCACCCAATCATGGCAACCACAGCACATCCAACCGAATGAGGATGAGAATGGTCCGCCATCTTCCCACGCTCTCGATCGCGATGTCGGTGACGTCGCTGGCGCTAATCGTCACGCAGCCGGCCTCCGCGGAGACCGTCACCCTCGGCATCGGAACGCAGGACACCACCACCAACACGGTGACCGCCGGCGTCGTCATCCGCCAGCTGCATCTGCTGGAGAAGTACCTGCCGAAGGACGGTAAATACGCGAACATCAAGTTCGAGCTGGAATGGCAGAACTTCACCTCCGGTCCACCCGTCACCAACGCGATGATGGCGAACAAGCTGCAGATCGGCATGATGGGCGACTATCCGCTGATCGTGAACGGCTTCACCTTCGAGAGCAATCCGGAGAGCAAGAGCCGGCTGATGGGCATCGCCGCTTACAGCCTCTCCGGCTCCGGCAACGGCCTCGTCGTCCACAAGGACTCGCCCTATTACGACCTCGCCGATCTCAAGGGCAAGCTGGTCAGCGTCCCATTCGGCTCCGCCGCGCACGGCATGATGCTCAAGGCGATGCAGGATCGCGGCTATGCCTCCGATTTCTTCCAGCTCGTCAGCCAGAGCCCGGAGGTCGGCTCGACAAATCTCCAGGAGAAGAAGATCGACGCGCATGCCGACTTCGTCCCCTTCGCCGAGCTGCTGCCGTTCCGCGGCTTCGCACGCAAGATCTTCGACGGCGTCGAGACCAATTTGCCGACCTTCCACGGCATCGTCGTTCGCACCGATTTCGCCGAGAAATATCCGGAAGTCGTCGTCGCCTATTTCAAGGCACTGATCGCCGCCAACCAGTGGCTGCGCGACGACCCTAAGCTGGCCGCCGAAAAGATCCAGGAGTGGACCGGCATCAACAAGGAAGTCGTCTATATTTTCCTCGGCCCCAGCGGCAACATGACCACCGATCCCACGGTCAAGCCGGCGCTGATCGATGCCGCCACGACCGACGTCAAGGTGCTGCAGAACCTCGGCCGCATGAAGGAGTTCGATCCGAAGAAGTGGGTCGACGACAGCTACATCCGCAAGGCCTATGCCGAGATGAAGCTCGACTACGACACGCAGCTTGCAAGCACGAAGAATTACGAGATTTCGGGCGAAGATTCCTTTTGCAAGAAGCCGATCGCAGATCCCCGCAAGGCTGGCGAAGTCTGGGTTGACGATGCCGGCATCCTGCCCTTCTCGTCCGCGGCTTGCACGCTCGGTGCCTATGCCGACTACAAGGCCAAGGGCAAGAAGATCAACGTCGCCTATGTCTTCGACACCACGCGCGGCATCAAGCTGTTCGCTGATCAGGCCTTCTTCGCGGTCGGCAATGGCGACGTCGCCCCGTTCCTGCTGAAGAAGGACGCCGAAGCCTATGCCGCCAAGATCAGCGGCAAAGTGCTCGGCTTCGATGACGCGGTGAGGGCTGCGGTCGGCGGAGGCAAGACGTGAGCAGTCCCGCCCTCGTCAGACATCCCGAGGACAGCATGCCGGCAACAGCACTTGCAGAGGCGGGCCCCGCGCCCGCCGCCGTCACCCCGCCCACAGCGCCACCTTCGTTCGGCACACTCGCACTGCGCTGGTACCGGCTCAACCGGGCCGGCCTGCGCGCGACCGCGATCGGCGTGATCTCGCTGCTCGCCTTCCTGATGGTCTGGCACCTGCTCACGACCTACCGCGTCGTGTTCTTCGTGCGCTTCACCAACGTGCCCTCGCCGCTGGCGGTCTATGCGAGCTTCAGCAAGGCGATTCACGATCCCAAATTCCTGATGCACATCCTGCTGAGCTGCCGGCGCATCTTCATCGGTTTCTCGCTGGCAGCGATCGTCGGTGTGCCGCTCGGCCTGATCATGGGCCGCTTCAAGCTGGTGCATGAGATCGTCTTCCCCGTTGCCGAGGTGCTGCGGCCGATCCCGGCGATCGCCTGGGTGCCGATGGCGATCATGCTGTGGCCGACCAACGAGCAGAGCATCGTCTTCATCACCTTCCTCGGCTCGTTCTTCCCGATCCTGGTCAACACGCTGCACGGCATGTCGCTGGTCGATCCGGTGCTGGTGCGGGCGGCGCAATGTCTCGGCGCGCGCGAGCGCTCGATCTTCCGCGAGGTGTATTTCCCGGCCTCGCTGCCGCACGTCTTCACCGGGCTCACCGTCGGCATGGGCGTTGCCTGGGTGTCGCTGATCGCCGCCGAGATGATCTCCGGTCAGTACGGCATCGGCTACTTCACCTGGGAGGCCTATTCGCTGGTCCAGTACGCCGACATCGCGCTCGGCATGATCGCGATTGGCGTGCTCGGGCTCGGATCGAGCGTCCTGATCAGGGGCGCGGGACGTTTGGTGATGCCGTGGAGCGCAAAATGAGCGAGGTTTCGGTCAACACGCCGAAAGGCCATATCGAAGTCAAGAACTTCTCCCTCGCCTACGAGACCATCGAGGGCGCGGTGCAGGCCGTCACCGACACGCAGATCCATGTGAAGCCCGGCGAGTTCGTCTCGATCGTCGGCCCGTCCGGCTGCGGGAAGTCGACGCTGCTCAACGCCGTCGCCGGCTTCCTCAAGCCGACGACCGGCATCGTCACGGTCGACGGCGAACGCGTGAGCGGCCCCAGCGCCGAGCGCGGCATGGTATTCCAGCAATATTCGCTGTTCCCCTGGAAGACAGTGCGGGAGAACGTCGAGTTCGGTCTGAAGATGCGCGGCATGCCGCGCTCCCAGCGCGAGCGTGCTGCGCGCACGCTGCTCGGGCTCGCGGGTCTCGAGGCCTTCGAGAAGCACTATCCGGAAAAGCTCTCCGGCGGCATGAAGCAGCGCGTCGGCATCGTCCGCGCGCTGGCGACGGGACCGAAGGTACTGCTGCTGGACGAGCCGTTCGGCGCACTGGACGCACAGACGCGCGTCATCATGCAGCAGATCCTCACCAACATGTGGCAGCGGCTGAAGATCTCGGTGCTGTTCGTCACCCATGACATTGATGAAGCGATCTTCCTGTCCGACCGCGTCTATTGCATGACCGCGCGTCCCGGCTCGATCAAGGCGGAAATCCCGATTCCGCTGGAGCGGCCGCGGCAGCAATCGATGATGATGTCGTCGGAATTTCTGGCACTTCGCCGCGGGCTGATGTCCCTGATCCGCGAGGAAAGCCTCAAGGCGATGGGCGGCGAGATCAACGACATGGGCATGCAGGGGCTCAACATCGAGCTGCACGGCCATTCGCTGGCGGATGTGATTTGATTTAGCCGATACGCTCGCGTCGATGACGGTCTCGTAGGGTGGGCAAAGGCGCCCTTGCGCCGTGCCCACCACGTCTCTCGATCGCGAAAAATGCGTGGGCACGCTTCGCTTTGCCCACCCTACGGCAGCCTTACCTGATCACTTGAACCAGTGCACCAGCGCAATGCTGATGCCGAGCAGCAGCATCAGCGACAACGTCACCGCAGCCGTCACCCGGCCGCCGACATTGGCGAGCACGCGCACGTCGACGCCGAGACCGAGCGCGGCCATCGACACCACCGTCAGAAAGCCGGTGATCTTCGTGATCGGCGCCACCACCGTGCTCGGGACGATCTCCAGCGAGCGCAGCGTCGCGAGCGCGAGGAAGCCAAGGATGAACCAGGGGACCAGGCGGAAGAAGCCGACATTGGTCTTCTTGGCATCGCTCTGCCAGCGCGAGGCGATCAGCGACAGGCCGACAACGACCGGTCCCAGCATCAAAACGCGCATCAGCTTCACCAGCGTGCCGATCTGCGTCGAAACCAAGCCAGCCGGCACCGTCGCCGCCAGCACCTGCGGCACCGCATAGACCGTCAACCCTGCGAGAATGCCGTATTGCGTGGCGGACAGTTGCAGCAGCGGGATCAGCAGCGGCAGGCCGAGCACCATCATCACGCCGAGGATGGCGGTAAACGAGATAGAGGATGCGATCTCGTCATTGTTGGCGCCGATGATGGGCGCCACCGCCGCAATCGCGGAATTGCCGCAGATCGAGTTGCCGCAGGCGATCAGAATGGACAGCCGCGTCGACAGGCCGAGCAGCCGGCTGAGACCGAAGGAGACGCAAAGCGCGATCACGACGACGGCGGCGATCGAGGCCAGGAGCGCGATCCCGGAGGCGGCGATGGCGGCGAAGCTGATCGAGGCCCCCAGCAGCATGACGGCGACTTCGAGCAGCTGCTTGGCGCTGAAGGCGATGCCGGCCTGCCAGCGCGGAGCCGGTTTCCAGAAGCTGCGGAGCGCCATGCCGAGCAGGATCGCCATCACCAGCGCCTCGACATAGGGGTGCTCGAAGACCCCCAGTTCCAGGTGCTCCAGCAAGGCCGACACGCCGGCCACGGCGATACAGAGGAGAATGCCGGGAATCAGCGCGACGACGCGGCTAACGGCGGTGGTCGGCTTGGCGTCGGCCGGGGTGGATGCTTGATTCTGCGACACAAATCTCTCCCAGAGGAGAAATATTTATACGCAGCGTCGGCTCGATGGGGAATAAGTTTTCGGCATATCAGGGCCGAGCGAAGTTCTGTCCTCAGCCCGGAATAATCGGGGGTCAGAAGATCGGGCCGGCCTTAGAAGATCAGGCTCTTGGCGAGCGAAGCAACCCGGCTGAAGCCGTCATAGATGCCCGGCTCGAAGAAGGCCGCACGCGCCAGCACGATGCCAGCGACCAGCGACCAGAAAACCGTGGTGCCGGCCCGCAGCAGGAGCTTTGAAGCGCGCGATTTTGGCTGGGCGTCCGTTGCGGACACCAGCTGCTCGCCGAAGGGCTCAAATCCAGTGCGTTCCATGACCGTAGCCAATCCATCAAATTCTGATGGGAATGTCGTCGTTTCCCGCCGAAACGGCAATGGAAGCGATTGGCGTTTTTACCCCAACGAGGGGAAACTCCTTCCGCGGGACGATGTCGAGACAATAGTTTTCTTCTTCCGGGCTACTGAGGCACCGGCGTCCGGCTTACAGGGCCAGATAGCGCCGGCGGATGGCATCATTGGCCTTCAGCTCGTCGATTCCCGCGGCATAGACGATCTGGCCCTTGTCGATCACCGTGGCGTGGCTGGCAAGGCCGAGGCAGAAATGCATGTTCTGCTCGGCGATCAGCACGGTCGATCCGATGCTTCGAAGCTGCCGCAGCAGCTCACCGATCCGCTGCACGATGATCGGCGCCAGCCCCTCGCTCGGCTCGTCCAGCAGCAGCAGCGCGGGATTGCCCATCAGCGTGCGCGCGATCGCCAGCATCTGCTGCTCGCCGCCCGACAGGCGCCCGGCAATGCGATAGCGCAGCGGCTCGAGCAGCGGGAAGACCTCATAGATGCGCTTGATCGGCCATTCGTCCTGGCCCTCCGGTCCCTTCTTGCGACCAATGACGAGATTGTCCTCGACGCTGTGCTCCGGAAAGATCTGCCGATCCTCCGGCACGAAGCCGAGACCTGCGCGTGCGATATGGTGCGGCTGCCAGCCGGAAATCACCGCACCGCGCAGGCTGACCTTCCCTCGCCGCGGCGGTGCGAGACCCATGATCGCCTTCATGGTCGTCGACTTGCCGGCGCCGTTGCGGCCGAGCAGCGCCATGGTCTCGCCCTGCCGCACCGACAGGCCGACGCCGAACAGGATCTGGCTGGTGCCGTAATAGACGTCGAGATCGTCGACTTCGATGACGGCTTCGCTCATGCGGCGGCTCCCGCATGTTCGGTGCCGAGATAGGCGTCGATCACGGCGCTGTTGTTGCGGATCTCGGCGGGCGTACCGGTGGCGAGGATGCGGCCGTAGCACAGCACGATGATCTCAGGCGCGATTTTGAACACGATGTCCATGTCATGCTCGATGAAGACGACGGTGATCTTCTGGGTCTCCCAAAGCTCGCGCACCTTGTCGATCATGCGCCAGCGTTCTTCCGGCCCCATGCCGGCGGTCGGCTCGTCCAGCAACAGCACCTTCGGTTCGAGCACCAGCGCCAGCGCGATGTCCAGGAGCTTCTGGTCGCCGTGCGACAGCGTTGCGGCCGTGCGATGGCGCTTGCCGGCGAGGCCAAGCAGCTCCATCACGTGCTCGGCGCGGTCGCGCGTCTCGGGCAAGGGAAAGCGCTTGTGCAGCACTGCGGATGAACGCTGATCGGCGCTGACGGCGGCCAGCATGGTCTCCTGCACCGTCAGCGACTTGAAGATGCTCGCAACCTGGAAGGCGCGGCCGATGCCGTGGCGCACGATCTCCGGCGGCGAGCGCCCGGCGAGATCGACACCGTCGAGCAGCACCTGCCCGCTGTCTGGCTTGAGCGCACCGGTGATCAGATTGAAGAACGTGCTCTTGCCCGCGCCGTTCGGGCCGATCACGGCCGTCAGCGAGCCGTCGGGGAAGTCCAGCGTGACGTCATTGGTCGCCTTCACGCCGCCAAAGGACTTTGCGAGATTGCGGATCTCCAGCATGGCTAGCGCCCCTCGCCGGTCTTGCGCCGTCGCGCGAACCATTCGGCCACGAAGTCCAGCAGGCCTTTGCGCAGGCCCAGCGCGAAGAACAGGATAACCACGCCGAGCACGATGCCATGATACTCAGTGAACCGCGTCACTGTGTCGTTGAGGAGCAGCAGCAGCACGGTGCCGACCATCGGCCCGAGGAAGGTCGAGACGCCGCCGAGCATGTTGATGAAGATGGCTTCGCCCGAGATCGTCCAATAGGCGAACTCCGGATAGGCGCCGGAGACGAACAGCGCCATCACCATGCCGCCCATCGCCGCGAACAGCGCCGCCAGCACGAACACGGTGAGCTTGGCGCGCCAGACGTCGATGCCGAGGAAGCTCGCGCGCGCGGCATTGTCGCGGATCATGCGCAGCGTGTAGCCGAACGGCGATTGCGCGATCTGGCGCATCGCGAGCAGGCCGAGGATCAGCAGCGCGCAGCTGGCGACGTAAAGATGGATGTGGTTGGCAAGGTTGATGCCGAGAAACGTGGGCCTGGGGATGCCGCCACGCAGGCCCTGGTCGCCGCCGGTGAAGGAGGCCCAGGATAGAATGGTCGAATGGATCAGCATCTGGAAGGCGAGCGTGACGAAGGCGAAATAGATCTCCTTCAGCCGCACGCAGATCGCGCCGATGATCGCGGCAATCACGGCGGTGATCGCGAGCGTCGCGACGAAGGCGACTGGAATCGGCACGCCCAGCTTCTGCATGATCAGACCGAAACCATAGGCGCCGAGGCCGAAAAACATGCCATGGCCGAACGAGGTCAGGCCGGTGTAGCCGACCAACAGATTCAGCGAAGTCGCGAACAGGCCGTAGGCCGAGCAGCGGATGACGAAATCGAGCAGCGCCTTGCTACCCGTGAACAGCGGCAGGCTCGCCAGCACGGCGAACGCAATGACCGCGATCAGGACGTCGCGATAGCGCTGCAGCGCCGCGCCGCTGCTCACCGGCACCAGCGCCCGCGCGCGGCCGGCTTCGAGCTCGGTCATGCCGCCTCCTTGCCGAACAGGCCGGTGGGCTTGGAGACCAGCACGATCACCATGAACAAATACATCAAGCCTTCCGTGAACAGGGGAAAGCCGAGCGAGCCGAACGAGCGGATCAAGCCGAGCAGCAGCGCGCCGATCAGCGCGCCCAGGATCGAGCCCATGCCGCCGATCACGGTGACGATGAAGGACTCGATCAGCACCGAAAATCCCATACCCGGCGTCAGCGAGCGCACCGGTGCCGCCAGCGCCCCGGCAAGCCCCGCCAGCATGCCGCCGAGCGCGAACACGCCGCCATAGATCAGGCCGGTGTTGATGCCGAGCGCCGACACCATGCCGGGATTATGCGCGGCGGCGCGGATCACCTTGCCGATGCGCGTGCGCGACAGGCCAGCACCGAGCACGATGGCCGCGACGAGCGCGACACCAATCAGCAACAGATAATAAGGCGGCACCACGCCGCCGGCGATGAACAGCGGCATCACCTGGAACGCGGACGGCATCCCCATCGACTTGAATTCCGGCCCCCAGATGATGCGCACCACATCGTCGAAGATCAGCACGAAGGCATAGCAGACGAGCAGCTGCATCAAGACATCCGCGCCATAGACGCGGCTCATGAAGACACGTTCGAAGATCAGGCCGAGGATGGCGGTGCCAGCCGCCCCCGCCAGCATCGCCAACGCAAAGCTGCCGGTGAGCTGATAGGCCGCCATCGCGAAATAGGCGCCGAACATGTAGAAGGCGCCGTGGCTGAAATTGACCACCTTGAGCACGCCGAAGATCAGGGTCAGCCCGACCGCGACCAGAAACAGCAGCATGCCGATGATGAGGCCGCTGGTGGTCTGCGTCACCAGGCAGGCGGAGCTGGAGAGGCAGCCGGCAAGCGCATCGAGATCCACGGGAGCACTTTCATTGTCGCGCGCCAGAGATGGCGGAGGGCCAAACGAAAACGGTGGAGACGGTCACCCGTCTCCACCGCGCATTAACTCAGGTGTAGCCCTTGCTCTTCTTCCACTCGGCCTCGAGCTCGAAGATCGTCTTCCAATCGCCGGCCTTGACCTCGGGCACATAAGGCTCCTGCGGGATCGTGGTGCCCCAGCCGATGGCGTAGCCGACCAGCGTGTGGTCATCGCCGCGCATCGTCACGGTACCGTCGGCGCCGAACGGGCATTTGATGGTGAGGCCCTTCAGGACTTCCGCGAGCTTCTTGCCGTCGGCCGAGTTCGCCTTTTTGGCGGCTTCGGCGAGGAACATCACCGCGGTCGCGTTCTGCCACGACCAGTTGGTCGGATATTCGTTGTACTTGGCCTTGTAGGCATCGCCCCAGGCAGCGTTCTCCGGCGTGGTCGGGAAGGTCTTGATGTAGCGATTGCCGGAGTGGATGCCCTTGGGCAGGTTCTTCACCACGGTGAGCGCGGTGTAGTCGGCCATGTTGACCGCAAACACCTCCATCTGGCCGAACATCGCGTAGATGTTGGCCTGGTCGATGTAGGAGGTGAGATCGCCGCCCCACAGGCAGGAATACAGCGCCTGCGGCTTGGCCTGCAAAATTTTCGTCACCACCTCGGTGTAATCGGGTTGGAACAGCTTTGGCCAGGACTCGCTGATGATCTCGACATCGGGCGCGAAGCGCTTCAGATACAGCGTGAACTCGCCGGTGGTGTCGCGGCCATAGGCGTAGTCGGGCGAGCACGTTGCCCATTTCTTCAGGCCCTTGGCCTTGGAGATGGCAGCGGCGTAGCTGCCGCCGACGATGGAATCGTGGATGCCCTGGCGCACGCAGCGGAACGCGTTGGGAATGTGCTGCTTCGGATCGGCGGTGAGCGAGGAGGCTTCCGAGCAGGTGTGGATGCAGAGCACGCCGAGGTCACGTGCGACCTCATGCACCGCGAACGATCCGGAGGACGCTTCGCCGTCGAGCAGCAGTTCACAGCCGTCAGTGTTGACGAGCTCGCGCGCGACGCGGGCTGCTTCCTGCGGCTGGCCCTTGGAGTCGCGGACCACCATCTCGATCTGACGCCCGGCGAGGCCACCCGCGGCGTTGACCTTCTCCACCTCGAGCATCACGGCATTGCGCGAGGACGTGCCGAGCTGCGCGACGCGGCCCGAGAGGATGGTCGGCATTCCGATTTTGATCGTCTTGGCTTGAGCACGCGCCACCCACGGCGCGGCAAACGTCATCGCACCGGCGCCCATCAGCGCCAGTGTTGAACGGCGGCTGATGCCCGGCGTGCGGGTTCTCGTCATTTTCCCCTCCCTCTTTCGGGTCGGCGTTTCCTGGTCCCTTGCTGGAGATCGTCTCGTCTCCGTGTTCCCAAGGATTTCAGAGGTAGGGGGGTGACGTCAAGCCAAAGATGAATTACGAGTCAGAATTCATCGAGGAGGAAACGAGGCCGGCAACCGGCCCAAAACAAGCGCAATGATCAACCTGTCGAGCTTCATCGCCTTCCATGCCCGGCGCACGCCCGAGCGGCCTGCGCTGAAATATCGCGGCGAGGAGATTTCCTACGCGGCCTTGGATGCGCGCGTGCGCGGGGTCGCGGGCTGGCTTGCCTCACAGGGCATCGGCGCGGGTGATGTCGTCGCCGTGCTCATGAAGAACAGCGCGGCGTTCCTAGAGCTCGTCTTCGCCACCAGCCATCTCGGCGCGGTTTTCCTGCCGATCAACTTCCGCCTCTCCCGCGACGAGGTCGGCTACATCACCGCCAATGCCGGTGCGCGGCTGCTGATCGCCGATGAAGAGCTCGCCGCCAACGCAGCGGGTGCGAAGACTGTCGTGCTGAATGAAGCCGCGCAGCAGAGCATCACGCACCTTGCTGGTGACGCGCCGCCAGCCTCCATGCACGTGCGCCAGCCATCAGACCTGATGCGTCTGATGTACACCTCGGGCACGACCGACCGCCCCAAGGGCGTGATTTTTACTTACGATAATTTCTACTGGAAATCGGCCGACCAGACCATCGCGCTCGGCCTTAGTGCCGACACGCGGCTTCTCGTCGTCGGCCCGCTCTATCACGTTGGCGCGCTCGACCTGCCCGGCATCGCCGTGCTCTGGCATGGCGGTTTCATCCGCATCGAGCGCAATTTCGAGCCTGAGACGGCGCTCGCGGCGATCGCGGAGGACAGCCTCAACGCCGCTTGGTTCGCGCCCGTGATGACCACCGCGATGCTCACCTGCCCGACCCGCGACTGCCATGACGTCTCCAGCCTGGAATGGGCGATCGGCGGCGGCGAGAAGACGCCGGAGCTACGCATCCGCGCCTTCTCGCAACTCTTCCGCAATGCACGCTATATCGATGCCTATGGCCTCACCGAGACCGTCGGCGGCGACACCTTCATGGAGTCCGGCCGCGAGATCGAGAAGATCGGCTCGACGGGCCGCGCCATCGCTCATGTCGAGATCGAAATCCGCGACGAAGACGGCAGGACGCTGCCGCCGAACGTCGATGGCGAGATCTGCCTGCGCGGCCCCAAGATCACGCGCGGCTACTGGAAGGACCCTGAGAAGACCGCATCGGCCTTCTTCGGCGATTGGTTCCGCAGCGGCGACGTCGGCTACCTCGACGAGGAAGGATTCCTGTACCTGACCGACCGCAAGAAGGACATGATCATCTCCGGCGGCGAGAACATCGCCTCCTCTGAGGTCGAGCGTGTCATCTACGATCTGCCTGAGGTGCGCGAGGTCGCGGTGATCGGCCTGCGCGATGCGCGCTGGGGCGAGCGTCCGGTCGCCGTCGTCGTGCTGGCCGAGGGCGCAAACCTCGAACTCCCTGCCCTCACCGATCATTGCCGCGCGCAGCTGGCGAGCTTCAAGGTGCCGAAACAGCTCGTCATCCGCGACAGCCTGCCGCGCAACCCGAGCGGAAAGATCCTCAAGCGCGTGCTGCGCGCCGAGCTGGAGACGTCTGAATGACGCAAGCGAATGCCAAGGTGACCAAGCTCAACCGCGTCGAGCGCAATGCCTGGACCAAGCAGAAGATCTTTGACGCCGCGACCAAGGTCGTCGGCAAGCATGGCTATGCGGAGGCCTCCGTCGCCCGCATCACGGAAGAAGCCGGCGTCGCGCAAGGCACCTTCTACAATCATTTCGAGAACCGTCAGGAGCTGCTCGACCAGCTGCTGCCCAAGATCGGCCTCGACATGGTCGAGTTCATCCGCGCCCGCACCGGCACAGCGGATGCGGCCCGGCAGGAGATCGCGCGCTTCTCCGCCTTCTTCGACTTCATCCGCGAGGTTCCGGAATTCCTGCGCATCCTCAACGAGGCCGAGTTCTTTGCACCTCACGGCTACCAGAAACATCTCGACAACATCTCGGTCGCCTATGTCCGCATCTTGCGTCGCGCGCGAGCGACGGGCGCGATCCAGGATTACAGCGACGATGAGTTCGAGGCCATCGTCCACATGTTGATGGGCGCGCGCGGCTATCTCAGCCGCCGCTACTCCTATTCGGAAGGCGGCGTCACCGCCGTGCCCGATCACGTCATCTCCGCCTATCGCAAACTGATGACGCGCGGCCTCTTCAATAGCTCCGGAGATCAGGACACGCCATGAACATCGCATCTCCGCAAAAGCCGTTCGACCTCACGACTGCGATCGCCGAGGGCGACATCCGCTGCCTGCTGATGGTGCTTGTGCACATGACCGGCGACGAGAAGTGGCTCGAACCGCCCTACCTGCCAAAGCGCGATATCCGCCTCATCCCCGATCCCGAGGCCGGCGTGCCCCGGGAGATCCAGGACGAGATCCGCGCCGCAGTGGTCAGGCTGTTCGCCGATGGCACGCCGAAGCCCGTCATCGCTGATCCCGGCGACGAACTTCTGCTGAGGATGATGCGCGCCTGCCTCGGCGAGAACGTCGCGCCGGAATATGCGCCGCTGATGCGCGAAGAGATGGGCTTTGTGCCGCGTGAGCCGCGATGGACGGCGCGTCCGTCCAACGAGAAGCTCGCCGAGCAGCATGTGTTGATCGTCGGCGCCGGGGTCTGCGCCATCGCGCTTGGTGTCGCGCTCGGCCATCTCGGCATCCCCTACACCATCGTCGAGAAAAACGCCGAGCTCGGCGGCACCTGGTGGATCAACCGCTATCCAGGCTGCGGCGTCGACACGCCGAATCACTCCTATTCCTACTCGTTCGGCTCAGGCAATGCGTGGACCCGCTATTTCTGCCAGCGCGACGAGCTGCTGGGCTATCTCCTGAAGGTCGCGGACGAATACGGCATCCGCAAGCATCTGCGCGTCAACACCGAGCTGACCTCGTCGCGCTGGGACGACAGCAGGCGGCGCTGGATCTCGACGCTGAAGACCAAGGACGGCGAACAGACCATCGAATCCACCGCCCTGGTCTCGGCCATCGGCCAGCTCAACGACCCCTCCCGCGCCCACTTCAAGGGCGAGGAGGGCTTCAAGGGAACGATCCTGCATTCGGCGCTGTGGTCGGACGACATCAAGCTCGACGGCAAGCATGTCGCGGTGATCGGCACCGGCGCGACATCGATGCAGCTGGTGCCGTCGATCGCCGGCCGCGTCGCCTCGGTCACGGTCTATCAGCGCAGCGCGCAATGGGCGCGGCCGGTGAAGGGCTATGCCGATCCGATCAGCGAGGGCGCGCGCTGGCTGCTGGCGCATTTGCCGTTCTATGTGCAGTGGTACCGCTTCAACATGTTCTGGCGCTACGGCGACGGCCTGCTGCCGTTCCTGCGCAAGGACCCGGCCTGGCCGCACCCCGAGCGCGCGGTCAACAAGGGCAACGACCGGCACCGCCAGGAGCTGACCGATTTCATCCTCACCGAGTTGAAGGACCGGCCGGACCTGATCGCAAAATGCGTGCCGACCTATCCGCCTTACGGCAAGCGTATCCTGCTCGACAACAACTGGTTCAAGACGCTGACGCGAGACAATGTCGAGCTCGTCACTGACACGATCGATCATTTCGACGAGACCGGCATCGTCACTGCCGACGGCAAGCACCGTCCCGCCGACATCATCGTGGTCGCGACCGGTTTCAAGGTGACGGAGATGGCGGCCCGCCTCAACATCAGCGGCCGCGACGGCAAGGATTTGCGCACAGCCTGGGCCAACGACAATCCGACCGCCTTCCTCGGCCTCACCGTGCCGGGCTTTCCCAACTTCTTTTGCATGCTCGGCCCGAATTCAGGACCGGCCCATGGCGGCAGCGTCATCTTCCAGTCGGAATGCCAGAGCCGCTACATTTCGGCCTGTCTCGCCGGCATGATCGAGCAAGACCTCGCCGCCATCGACGTCCGCCAGGACGTACTCGACGACTATGTCCGCAAGGTCGATGCCGAGCACGAGGCGATGATCTGGACGCACCCCGGCATGAGCACCTACTACCGCAATTCAAGTGGCCGGGTGTTCTCGGCCATGCCGTGGCGGTTCGTCGACTACTGGCGAATGACCCATGATCCGGATTTGCGGCAGTACAAGTTGACGAAGGGGTGAGGCGTCGCTCTCACCAAGTCGTCATTGCGAGCGCAGCGAAGCAGTCCAGGATCTTTCCGCGGAGGGATTATGGACTGCTTCGCTGCACTCGCAATGGTGGGGTACCGCTCTTACGCCGCCAGCCCGCTTCCCACCGGCGCAAACTCCAGCCCGAGACTTTCCGCCACCGCCTTGTTGGTAATCCGCCCGCGATGGACATTCAGCCCATTGCGCAAATGCGGATTCTCCAGCACCGCCGCAAAACCCTTGTTCGCCAGCATCAGGCCGAAGGGCAGCGTCGCATTGTTTAGCGCTTGGCTCGAGGTCACCGGCACCGCGCCCGGCATGTTGGCAACGCAATAGTGAACGACGCCGTCAACCTCGTAGGTCGGATCGGTATGCGTGGTCGCGTGCGAAGTCTCGAAGCAGCCGCCCTGGTCGATTGCGACGTCGACCAGCACGGCACCGGGCCGCATCGATGTCAGCATCGCGCGCGTGACCAGCTTCGGCGCGCTGGCGCCCGGCACCAGCACGGCGCCGATCACGACGTCGGCAGCGAACACCTCCTCCTCGACCGATTCGATGGTCGAGAAGCGGGTACGCACGCGTCCGGCGAAGAGATCGTCGAGTTCGCGCAGGCGCGGAATCGAGCGGTCGATCACGGTGACCTCGGCGCCGAGGCCTGCGGCCATGCGTGCCGCCTGCGTTCCGACCACGCCACCGCCGAGCACGACCACGCGCGCGGGCTGCACGCCGGGCACGCCGCCCAGCAGCAGTCCGCGGCCACCGGCCGATCGCCTGAGCGCGGCGCCGGCGGCCTCGATGGCGAGGCGGCCGGCGACTTCGCTCATCGGCGCAAGCAGCGGGAGGTGACCGCTCGCGTCCGTGACGGTCTCATAGGCGATCGCGGTGCAGCCGGAGGCAAGCAGGCCCTTGGCCTGCTCAGGATCCGGCGCAAGATGAAGATAAGTAAACAGAATCTGGCCTTCCCGGAGCTGAGCCCACTCGCTCTTTTGCGGCTCCTTCACCTTCACGATCATGTCCGACCTGGCAAAGACATCGCGGGCGCTCTCGGCAATGGCGGCCCCTGCCCGCCGATACACCTCGTCGGACGCGCCGATGCCGGCGCCGGCGCCAGTCTCGACCGCGACGTCGTGCCCGGCCGCGACATATTCGCGGACGGCGCCCGGGGTCAGCCCGACGCGATATTCCTGCACCTTGATCTCTTTGGGCACGCCGACGCGCATCTTGAGCTCCCTCGCCAAAGCCTTGATTCTGTTCCTCATCGTAGCGACGGCGCCGGTTTGGTTTCGTGCAAATATCCGCTAGTTTCGGCAGGCCCGCGCCGGTTTCCGGCGCCAAGCCGCCCTTTCACGCTGGAAACGAAACCTTGGCCCTCGACCGGAAAGACCTCGCGATCCTTGCGGAACTCACGACCAATGCGCGTGCCAGCCACACCGAGCTTGCCAACAAGATCGGGCTATCCAGCACGGCGCTGGCGCGGCGGCAGAAGGCACTTGAGGACGACGGCTACATCCAGGCCTACCAGGCTGCGCTCGACCTCGGCCAGTTCGGCCTCACCACCACCGTGCTGGTACGCATTGCGCTGGAGAGCCAGAGCGACGAGGCGCTGAAGGCGTTCGAGGCGGAGGTGGTGAAATGCCCTTCTGTCGTACGCTGCTTCCTGATGTCGGGGACTGACGACTACATTCTCATCGTGCTCGCCCGCGACATCCAGGATTTCGAGCGCATCCACCGCACCGAGCTATCCCGCCTGCCCCGCGTCGCGCGCGTGCAATCGAGCTTCGCCCTGCGCGAGATCGTCAACCGCGCGGTACCTACCGTGGTGTTCGGCGAGGCGAAGCGCTAGCCGGAATCATCCGGCTCCGCTGTCATCCAACTGTCATCGAATGTGCCGAGAGCTGTGCTTCTGGCACATTCGGGACAGACCATGGACTATTTCAAGCGCTTCAACTTTCTGTTCGCAGCACCGATGTTCGACGCCGACGATCTCGAAGGTGTCCGCTTCAACCAGATCATCGAGGAGATCCAGCGCTCCGGCTTCGAGGTGGTCCGGGCCCGCAAGCTGGAGGACGCCGAGATGGCGGTGCAGACCGATGCCGCGATCGGCTGCATGGTGGTGGACTGGGGCAAAAAGGGCCTCGAAGGCAGGACCTCGGCGCTGATCAATCTGATGCGGCGCCGCGGCCTCGACTTCCCGATCATCCTCTTGATCCGGCGCAAGCGGTTCGAGGACCTGCCGGTCGAGGTGCTCGATTTCATCGACGGCTATGTCTTCCTGTCCGAGGAAACGCCGACCTTCATCGCCAAGAATCTGATCAGCCGGCTGAAGCAATATGCCGAGACGCTGAAGACACCGTTCTTCGGGGCGCTGGTCGACTATGCCGAGGAAGGCAACCAGCTCTGGACCTGTCCGGGCCACAATGGCGGCGTGTTTTACAACCGCAGTCCGATCGGTCGGGTCTTCGTCGAGCATCTCGGCGAGTCCGTCTTCCGCGACGACCTCGACAATTCCGTGCTGGACCTCGGCGACCTCCTCACCCATGAAGGCCCGGCCCTGAAGGCGCAGAAGGAAGCGGCAGCGATCTTCGGCGCGGAGAAGACCTATTTCGTGCTCAACGGCACCTCGACGTCGAACAAGGTCGCGCTCGGCGCCCTCGTCACCGACGGCGACCTCGTGCTGTTCGACCGCAACAACCACAAGGCCGCCCATCATGGCGCGCTGATGATCAATGGCGGCATTCCGGTCTACGTCCCGACCGTCCGCAACGCCTGGGGCCTGATCGGCCCGATGCGCTGGGACGTCCTCGACGAAAAGGCCCTGCGCGAGGCGATCCGCAACCATCCGCTCGTCATCGACAAGGATGCCTGGCGCAAGGAACGGCCGTTCCGTGTGGCCGTGGTCGAGCAGTGTACTTACGATGGCTCCATCCACAGCGCCGAGATGATCATCAAGCGTATCGGCCATCTCTGCGAATACATCCTGTTCGACGAGGCGTGGGCCGGCTTCATGAAATTCCACCCGCTCTATGCCGGCCGCTTTGCCATGGGCCTTGCCAATCTGTCCCCGGAAGCACCGGGCATCATCGCAACGCAATCGACCCACAAGCAGCTTGCGAGCTTCTCGCAGGCCTCGCAGATCCACATCAAGGACCGCCACATCCGTGGCCAGAAACGACGCGTCGAGCACCGCCGCTTCAACGAAAGCTTCATGCAGCATGCCTCGACCTCGCCGTTCTATCCGCTGTTCGCCTCCCTCGACGTGGGCGCACAGATGATGAAGGGCCGCTCCGGCGAAGTGCTCTGGGACGACACGATCCGCCTCGGGATCGAGCTGCGCAAGAAGATCCGCGCGATGCGCCGGGAGTTCGAGGAGAAGGAGCAGAATCCCGATCGTCGCTGGTTCTTCGAACCCTTCGTTCCCGACCGCGTCGCCATCCCCGACGTCAGCCGCCCGGGCGCTGTGCACAACGTCGCCTGGGAGACACTCTCCACCGACGAGCTCGCCACCAATCCCGCGCTGTGGCAACTCTCTCCGGATACCAACTGGCACGGCTTTCCCGATCTCGCAGAAGGTTTTGCCATGACCGATCCGAACAAGCTGACGCTGCTCACCCCCGGGTTCGACCGCACGACCGGCGCCTATGCCGAGCACGGCATCCCCGCACCCGTCGTTGCGCAATATCTGCGTGAGAACCGCATCGTCCCCGAGAAGAACGACCTCAACTCCCTGCTGTTTCTGCTCACGCCCGGTGTCGAGGCGAGCAAGGCCGGCACGCTGATCTCCGGCCTCGTCGCATTCAAGCGGCTGCATGACGACAATGCGCTGCTGGCGGACGCGATCCCGGAATTCCATCAGCGGCGGCAGGCGCGCTATGCCGGTGTGCGGCTGCGCGACCTCTGCGGCGACATGCATCGCTTCTTCCGCACTGCCAATGTCAGCATGCTCCAGGCGAAGCAGTTCATGCCCGAGCACATGCCCGAGATCGCGATGTCTCCCCGCGATGCCGCGCGCTATCTGTTCCGCAACGACGTCGATTATCTGCCGATCGAGGCGATCGCGGGACGCATCGCCACTACGCCTTTCGTGGTCTATCCTCCCGGCATCGCCACCATCGTGCCCGGCGAGCGCCTGACGGAACGGGCCAAACCGATGATGGATTACCTCAAGATGTTCGAGACCTGCTTCAACAATTTTCCCGGCTTCGACGTCGAAATCCAGGGCGTCTACAAGGAGGTCGATGCGAGCGGCCGCATCGGACTCTATACTTACGTCGTTGCCGAGTAGGTACCGATGAACGAAACAGCCGTGCGCGAGAGCGACGAGCCCGTCCTGGTCAGGCCGTCACGCGAGAGTGACGTCGAGGCGATGCTGGCGATCTACCGCCATCACGTCCGCAATGGCGTGCCGCGCGATGTCGAGGGAACCGGCGCGCCCGAGCCGGACGATTTGCGCGACCGGCGCAAGAACCTGAGGCAGACCCGGCTGCCGCATCTGGTCGCGACCTTTCGCGGCGAGGTGGTCGGCTATGCCTACGCCGTGCTGTTCCGCAAGCGACCGGCCTATCGCTACACGGCCAAGCACTCGATCTACGTCCATCATGCCCATCTCGGCCGCGGGGTTGGACGGCTTCTGCTGCAGGAATTGATCGACGCCTGCGCGGCGGCCGGCTTCCGCCAGATGATCGGCTATATCGATGCGGACAACGCACCCTCGCTGGCGCTGCACGAGAAGTTCGGCTTCGCGCGCACTGGACTGCTCTGCGGCGTCGCCTATCGCCACGGCCGCTGGTCCGACACCGTCATGGTGCAGCGCTCGCTCGGCGCGGGCGTCACCGCTCCGCCGCCGGCAACGGCACCCGGCCGGTAAGCCTTACGAGGGAAAGTCAGCCGGCCTGACGTGGATCCGATCGGCATGCAGCGACCAGTGACATAACGCCTGGTCCTTGCAAAACCGCGCCTTCGCCCGCTCCCTGGCCTCGTCCTCGTCGGCGGCGTCGATCTCGAGCGTGCCCTGACAGACCTCGCTCTGCCGGCCGTACTCCCCGAGCACGTCCTTCATGAACCTGACGACATAAGTGGACATGGGACCTCCTGCTGCCCCGGCAGCACTCTAATCCCATTTACGCTCTTGGGGGATGGAGATTTTGACGCGGATCAAGGTCGGCGAGGTTCCCGCTGCCCATTCAGGCAGCAGTCCGACCTCACGTGGTAATGTCGAGCAGCGACTTTTCCGTCTCGGAATAGGCCTGAATGACCTTCGCATTGGCAATGAAGCTGTACTTTGCAGCCGCCAGTTGAGCGAATTCGTTGGCGATATCAACATTGGGCGCTGCGACCAGGCCATCCTGGTTCGCGAAGGGAGCGCTCGGGTCGGACTGTACGGTATAGCTCGGCGAAACCGTCGACACGGTCGCGCTCGTGCCGCCGGGCGTCGAGCCGCTCGATTGGGAGACCTGATCGACGCGCAACGGCACGTAAGCCGCGGGAAACGTCGGAGCGATGCACGAGCTGCCGGCAGAGGTCGCCTGGCTCGATCCGTCCGACGTCGGCAGCGGGCCGGTCGTTTGAACGTTGGCGATGTTGCTCGCGGCAACGTTCGCACGCAAACTAGCCGCGGAAAGTCCTGATGACGCAATCGAGAATATGCTCATGGACTTTCAACTACAGAACAAGTGATACGCGTTCACTTATCCGAAGCGTAAGATGCGGCGCGTTGCCTTTCCGCCGTGGTAACCACCCGGCGCGCGCCGATCCCTGGCGCGACTACCCCGGCATCACCCCGAAGGCCTGCTTGAAGCGCTCCGCATAAGCCGGCCAGACCTCGGGATTGATGATACGCGGCGGGCGCCTGCCGTCGAGCGTATCCAGCACCTGCTCGGCGGCGATACGGCCCATGTTCTGGCGTGCCTCGATCGTGACGCCGGCGGTGTGCGGGCTTGCCAGCACATTGTCGAACTGGAGCAGCGGATGCTCCGGTGGCGGCGGCTCCTTGGACCAGACGTCGAGGCCGGCACCGGCGATGCGCTTGTCGCGCAGCGCCTGGAGCAGCGCATCCTCGTCGTGGATGAAGCCGCGCGCCGTGGTGATGAAGTAGGCATGCGGCTGCATCAGCGCGAACTCGCGCGTGCTGATCATGTTGCGGCTGCCCTTGTCGAGCGGACAGGAGATCGAGACGAAATCGGCGCGGCGCAAGAGCTCGTCGAGCTCGACCTTCTCGCCGCCCCGCTCGGCCATCACCTCGGCCGACAGATGGGGGTCATAGGCCAGCACCTTCATGCCGAGCAGACCCTTGCACAGGGCGGCAATGCGGCGGCCGACATTGCCGAGGCCGATGATGCCGACGGTCTTGTGCTCGACCTCGTTGCCGACGAGGTCATTGCGATTGACGTTGGCTTCCCGGCGCAGGCGACGATCAGACTGGATGATGCGCTTGGACAGCGTCAGCATCATCGCCAGTGCGTGCTCGGCGACGGAATGGGCGTTGCCGCCGGACTGGTTGACGACCAGCACCCCCGCGTTCGTGCAGGCCTCGACATCGACGGGGTCGAAGCCCGCGCCGTTGCTGGAGACCAGCAGCAGGTTCGGCGTCCGCTTCAGCAGGGCGGCATCGACATGGAAATGCGGCGCGAGCTCGTCGCGGGCGGCACCGATCTGGTAGACATGGGCCGCGCTCAGGATCGGCGCGTAGAAATCTTCGGGGCTCTCGTTCTCGATGCGATCGAGCCGAACGTCGGGCCGCGCCTTCAGTATGTCGACATAGATCGGATTGGCCAGGTATTTGACGTAGAAGACGCGCTTGCTGTTGACGGACATCAGGACCCTTCCGGCTCTCTCGAGGAGACCCGCAAGGCCAGCGCATACCGCGCCCCGTTCATGCGTCCCTCCCGCTCTCTCATTATTATTGCCGCTTATGACATAGCGGTGCCGGCCACGGCAGGCCCTCTGGCGCAGATCACGGTGCCGGCCCGGACATGTTGACAATCCCGCCCGCTCCGTCAAGTTCGGCCGACAGCCGCGACGGCCGAAGAAGAAGCATGCGCGGCGCAAGGGAGAACGCAATGGCGGTTGCGCAACGGCAGACTTCGCCTCAGGTGGCACAAGGGTCCAGTGACGGGAGCTGGCACGGCATCGTGCTGCAGACCTTGAAGCGGAACGAGATCAGCCTCGTCCCCTACGTGCCCGACCGCGTGCTGACCCCGTTGATCAAGAACCTGCATGCCGATCCCTTCTTCACGACCTTCGCCACCGCCCGCGAAGAGGAGGCGGTCGGCATCGTCTCGGGCGCCTGGATGGGCGGACGGCGCGGCGCGGTGCTGATGCAGACATCGGGCTTTGCCACGCTGGCCAACGTGCTGGCCTCGCTCGCGGTGCCCTACCAGATTCCGCTGATCATGTTCGTCTCCGAGCGCGGCACGCTCGGCGAGTTCAACTACGGCCAGTCGCTGGTCTGCCGTACCATGCGCCCGGTGCTGGACTCGCTGGCGCTGGAACACCACACCATCACCCGGCTCGACGAGCTCGAATTCATCGCCGACCGCTCGATCAAGCAGGCTGTCACGACCCAGGCGCCCGTGGCCCTGATCCTCAACCCGCTGCTCACCGGCGGCAAGACGTTCGACAAGTGAGGCGCGCCAAATGAGCTCGAACATGGACAATCGCAACACCAAGGTGATGAACCGTTTCGACGTGACCTCGCGCCTGATCGGCAAGCTCAAGCACGAGGAAGCCGTGATCGGCGGCATCGGCAACACCAATTTCGACCTCTGGGCCGCCGGCCACCGTCCGCAGAATTTCTACATGCTCGGCAGCATGGGGCTCGCTTTCCCGATCGCCCTCGGCGTGGCGCTGGCGCAACCCGACCGCCGCGTCTTCGCGCTCGAAGGCGACGGCTCGCTGCTGATGCAGCTCGGCGCGCTCTCGACCATCGCGACCTTGAAGCCGAAGAACCTGATCATGATCGTGATGGACAACGGCATCTACCAGATTACCGGAGCCCAGCCGACACCCGCGGCCAGCGTCGCCGACATCGTCGCCATCGCCGCAGGCTCCGGCCTTGCCAACAGCGCCTGGGCCGCGGACGAGGAGGATTTCGAACGGTTGGTCGACGTGGCCATGTCTGCCGCCGAGCCACACCTCATCGCTGTCCGCATCGACGACAAGCCCGGCGTCGGCACCACGCGGCGGGACCCCGTCCAGATCCGGGAGCGCTTCATGCACGGGCTCGGCGTGCGCGAGCCACTTTAACGTTTCGTCATTAACTACACGCCGATCTGATGGAAGGACGGTACCGGTCCGCCGCCGATCCGTGCTAAGCGCAACGGATGTCCATTTTGGTTCGATCCATTGCCTGGCTGCTTGCGGCTGCCGTGACTTTCGCCACCCTCGGTCCCCCCGGCCTTCGGCCTCATTCCGACCTCGGTCAGGACGGCGAGCATGCACTCGCATTCATCCTGGTGGGCCTGGCCTTCGGCCTGGCCTATCGGCATCGGCGCGTGCTGATCGCAGCGGCCGCCGTGGTCCTGATCGGTGTGCTCGAGCTGATGCAATTTTGGGCACCGGGTCGCCACGCCCGGCTGGAGGATTTTCTGGTCGACGCGCTCACCGCCTGCACCGGCTTTGCGCTCGCGGCCGGAGCGGATTGGCTGTTCTCGCGCTTTCGCGCTGGACCCGCCGTAACGAGCGAAGGCCCCGCGGAGTGACGCTCCGCAGGGCCCATCTTCTCAACACTTAGCAATGCTGCCGATCAGTCGATGATCTTGACGACGCGGCGCGTCCGCGGCTCCACGATCACGCGGCGATCATTCACGACTGCATAGCGATACTCGGTGTAATTCGGCACGGGACGCAGCACCACGGTCGGCGGCAGCGGCTCACCGACCACAACGCGCTCCTCCACCACGACGGAATCGCTGCGAGGAATTCCGCCCAGCACTGCATTCGGTATTTCGAGACCCGCGCCAACGGCCGCACCGACGGTGCCGCCGACCATCGCGCCGATCGGGCCGCCGATGTCGCCACCCGCGCGCGCGCCGTCCCTGGCGCCCTGTTCGGTCGTCGACTGGGCAAAGGCTGCACTCGACGCCAGCAGCGACGCAGCAGCCAACGAAATCGCAAGACGGGTTTTCATATTGTTTTGTCTCCAGTGATTGTCCTGCGCCTTCAACCGCGGGCCCGGATCATTGTTCCGGTTCCCGCGTGCCGAAGGATGCAGCAAGACTGGAGACTGTTACCGCGTAACAGTTCAGCTAGCGGCGATCTCGTGGCCTGCCATCAGTTCCAGCGCCCGCACCATCGCGGAGTGATCCCAGGCCTTGCCGCCATGCGCGGTGCAGGACGAGAACAATTGCTGCGCCACCGCCGTGCTCGGGAGCGACAGGCCGAGCGCACGCGCGCCGTCCAGCGCAAGATTGAGATCCTTCTGGTGCAGCTCGATGCGGAAGCCCGGATCGAAATTACGCTTCACCATCCGCTCGCCATGCACCTCGAGGATCCGCGAGGAGGCAAAGCCGCCCATCAGCGCCTTGCGCACCAGCGCAGGATCAGCGCCGGCCTTGGATGCAAACAGCAGTGCCTCACTCACTGCCTCGATGGTCAGCGCGACGATGATCTGGTTGGCGACCTTCGTGGTCTGACCGTCACCGTTGGCACCGACATGGGTGACGTTCTTGCCCATCTTGTCGAACACCGGCTTCATGGTGCCGAAGGCCCGCTCGGGGCCGCCGACCATGATGGTGAGGCTCGCAGCCCTCGCCCCGACCTCGCCGCCCGACACCGGCGCATCGAGATAATCAGCCCCCAGCGCCTCGATCTTCTTGGCGAACTCCTTCGTCGCCAGCGGCGAGATCGAGCTCATGTCGACCACTATCTTGCCTTTGGAGATGCCGCTGGCAACGCCGTCCTTGCCGAACAGCACGGCCTCCACATGCGGGGTGTCAGGCACCATGATGATGACGGCGTCCGCCTGCTCCGCGACCTCCTTGGCCGATTTGCAGGCAATGCCGCCCGCCGCGATCAGCTCGGGCGCAACAGGCGCAACGTCATGCAGGAGCACGCGATGGCCCGCGGCCAGGAGGTGGCCGGCCATCGGCCGTCCCATGGTGCCAAGTCCGATGAAGCCGATGTCGATCATGTCTGCGTTTCCTCACGTCTCGAAAGTCTGTGCCGCATGCCAGGAAAGGCCTTCCAGGGTCGTGGTGCGCGGCTTGTATTCGCAGCCGATCCAGCCGCGATAGCCGATCGCGTCGAGATGGCGGAACAGGAAGGGATAATTGATCTCGCCGGTGCCGGGCTCATGACGGCCGGGATTGTCGGCGAGCTGGATGTGGGCGATCTCAGGCAGATATTCCTGCATGGTGCGGGCGAGATCGCCCTCCATGATCTGCATGTGGTAGATATCGTACTGGACGAACAGGTTGTTCGACCGCACTTCGGAGATGAGCTGGATCGCCTGCTCGGTGCCGTTGAGGAAGAAGCCGGGAATGTCGAGCGTATTAATCGGCTCGACCAGCAGCTTGATGTTCTCCCGCGCCAGGGTCGAGGCCGCAAAACGCAGGTTTCCGACCAGCGTCTCCTGAAGCTCGCGCGGATCGGCATCGTTGGGCGCGATGCCGACGAGGCAGTTGAGCTGCTCGCAGTCGAGCGCCTTGGCATAGTCGATGGCGCCAAACACGCCGTCGCGGAATTCGGCGGCGCGATCGGGCAGGATCGCGATGCCGCGCTCGCCGCCGGCCCAATTGCCTGCGGGAAGATTATGCAGCACCTGTGTCAGCCCGTGCGCCTCGAGCTGCTCGCGCAGCTGCGCCTTGTCGAAATCATAGGGAAAGAGATATTCGACTCCCGAGAAGCCGGCCGCCTTCGCCGCAGCGAAGCGATCGATGAACGGCATCTCGTTGAAGAGCATGGTGAGGTTGGCGGCGAATTTCGGCATGGATGCTCTCCCCTACTCGGCCGGCTGCAGCACGGCGGGCCTGACGGTCCCGACCTCGTCGAGCGGCAGATCCAGCACCTCCTCGAACTCGACGATGTTGTCGATCTCGGTGCCCATCGCGATGTTGGTGACGCGTTCGAGGATGAACTCGACGACGACAGGCACGCGATGCTTCGCCATCAACTCGCGCGCGGTCGCGAATGCAGCCTGCGTGTCCTTGGGGTCGGTGACGCGGATCGCCTTGCAGCCGAGGCCTTCTGCCACCGCAACATGGTCGACGCCGTAGGCACCGATCTCCGGGGAGTTGATGTTCTCGAACGAAAGCTGGACATGGTAATCCATGTCGAAACCGCGCTGGGCCTGGCGGATCAGGCCGAGATAGGAATTGTTCACGACGACGTGGATGTAGGGCAGATTGAACTGCGCCCCGACCGCGAGCTCCTCGATCAGAAACTGGAAGTCGTAGTCGCCGGAGAGCGCGACGATCTCGCGCTCCGGACACGCCGCACGTACGCCAAGCGCAGCGGGCAGCGTCCAGCCGAGCGGCCCCGCCTGCCCGGCATTGATCCAGTTGCGTGGGCGATAGACGCCGAGGAATTGCGCACCAGCAATCTGCGACAGACCGATCACCGTGACATAGGTTGTGTCGCGGCCGAACGCCTTGTTCATCTCTTCATAGACGCGCTGCGGCTTGATCGGGACGTTGTCGAAATGGCTCTTGCGCAGCATCGTCTTCTTGCGGTCGCGGCAAGCCGCGGGCCACGCCTGGCGCTCGCGGAGCTTGCCTGACCGCCGCCACTCCCTGGCGACGGTGACGAACAGTTCGAGCGCAGCCTTGGCATCCGAGACGATGCCGAGATCGGGATTGAACACACGCCCGATCTGGGTCGGCTCGATGTCGACGTGAACGAATTTTCGGCCCTTGGTGTAGGTCTCGACCGAGCCGGTGTGGCGGTTGGCCCAGCGGTTGCCGATGCCGAGCACGAAGTCGGATTCGAGCATCGTGGCGTTGCCATAGCGATGGCTGGTCTGCAGGCCGACCATGCCGGCCATCAGCACGTGATCGTCGGGGATCGCGCCCCAGCCCATCAGCGTCGGCACGACGGGCACGTTGGCGATCTCGGCGAATTCCACCAGCAGGTTCGAGGCATCGGCATTGATGATGCCGCCACCGGCGACGATCAGCGGCCGCTCGGCGGCGTTGAGCATCTCCAGCGCCTTCTCGACCTGCTTGCGGGTCGCGGTCGGCTTGTAGACCGGGAGCGGCTCATAGGTCTCGTCGTCGAACTCGATTTCGGCGAGCTGCACGTCGAGCGGCATGTCGATCAGCACAGGCCCCGGCCTCCCTGAGCGCATCACATGAAACGCCTGGCTGAACACGCGCGGCACCAGCGCCGGCTCGCGTACGGTCACCGCCCATTTGGTCACGGGCTTTGCGATCGACTCGATGTCGACGGCCTGGAAGTCCTCCTTGTAGAGCCGCGCCCGCGGCGCCTGCCCGGTGATGCAGAGGATCGGAATGGAATCGGCGATCGCCGAATAGAGCCCGGTGATCATGTCGGTGCCCGCCGGCCCCGAGGTTCCGATGCAGACGCCGATATTGCCGGCCTTGGCCCGCGTATAGCCCTCGGCCATGTGCGAGGCGCCCTCGACATGCCGCGCCAGAATGTGGCGGATCGAGCCGCGCTTCTTCAGCGCCGAGTAGAGCGGATTGATCGCGGCCCCGGGAACTCCGAAGGCGGTTGAGATGCCTTCCTTCTCCAGAATTCGGACGGCAGCATCGACGGCTCGCATCTTCGCCATATCGGACCTCGCTTGTTTCACGTCAGCGAGCGAGATCATCAGGCGCGAGAGATGCGATCTCAACGAAATCGATTTTATTTTCCACGATGCGGCAGCCGCAGAAAAAGCGCGGTGGTCTCAATCGGTTAGATCGAGATATCCGTGAAAGCAGTTCACTCGAACAGCGGCGCCAGCGCCATCTGCGGCACCAGCACCAGGCCCTTGTCGGTGATGCGAATTTCCGGAATGACCGATAGGGGAATCAAATTGAAGCCCATGTAGGGAATGGTGCAGCCGGCCTCGGCCCATTCCTTCTTCAGCGCCTTGACCTCTTCGGCCACATCAATGACGCGCTTGTCGGACAGGAGCCCCGCGATCGGCAGCGGAACCAGCGCCCTCACCTTGCCGTCGGCGACGACGCAGACGCCACCCTGCTGCTCCCTGATCGCCGCGATCGCGACCTGCATGTCGGCCTCGTTGATGCCGGCGACGATGATGTTGTGACTGTCATGGCCGACGCTGGAGGCGACCGCGCCGCGCTTCAGGCCAAAGTCCTTCAAGAGGCCATGGGCGACGTTGCCGGCCGACTTGCCGTGGCGCTCGACCACCGTGACGAAGCAGAGGCCGTAGCCTGCGAACAGCGACGGCCAGTCCTTCGCGGGCTCGATCTTAACCTTCTCATGGATCAGCGTGATGCCCGGCAGCGCAGTCTTGATCGCGTTGACGGTACACGCCTTCGCCGGCAGCTCCGGCGTCAGCTTGACCTTCTCCGGCAGCTTCACCGTGGCGTAGGCCGCCTTCGGATATTGATAGCGCTGCGACAGCGCCTGATCGAGACGCGGCGTGATCTTGCCGTGCTCGACCACGAGCTCGCCGCCATACCAGGTGCATTGCGGATCGAGATTGTCGTCCATCAGCACGAGATCGGCACGGCGGCCACCGCCGAGGCCACCAATATCGCCATCCATGCCGAAGCGCGTGGCGCCATGGAGCGAGCCCATCGACCAGGCCTGCTCCGGCGACATCCCCGCCTTCACGGCTTCGCGCACCACCCAGTCGAGACCGAACATCATGAGATCGTCGGCATCGCGGTCATCGGTGCAGACCGCGGTGCGCTTGTGCGAGGCGCCGAGCTCGGTGACCGTCCGGATCGCCTGCGGCAGCGAATGCCAGGGCGTCGTTGGCGGTCCGCCGCGCAGGAAAACCCAGACACCGGCGTCGAGCAGATCGTCGGCGATGTCACGGTCAATTGCCTCGTGGGTGTCGGTCACACCGCTCGCCGCATAGGCCGCAACGAATTCGCGGCCGTAGACGTGACCCGACACCGGCCGCCCGCGCTTCAGCGCTGCGGCGAGGATCGCATGGCTACGCTCGTCGCCCATGGTCACCGGGACGAAATCCATCTTCTCGCCGAGCGCGACCGCTTCAGGCCAGCGGTCGAACAATCCGGCGATCTTGTCGGGCGTGAGATCGCCGCCGGCGGTCTCCAGCTCCGCCGACGTGGCCGGCACCGTGCTCGGCACCGTCAGGAAGATCGACAGCGGCGCCTCGCGCGCGTCCTCCAGCATCGCCTCGACGCCGGCGACGTCCATGACGTTGCCGATCTCGTGGCTGTCGCAGAAGATCGTGGTGGTGCCGTTCAGCAGCGCGGCCTCGGCATAGGCGCAGGCCGTCACCATCGAAGATTCGATGTGGATGTGCGGGTCGACGAGGCCCGGCGCGATGATGCCGCCGGCGGCGTCATAGAGCGGAACGTCACTCCACGCCTTCTTCGCCGCACCAGCGGGTTTCACCGCCGCGATCCGGCCGCCTGTGATCCAGACCTCGCGTCCCGGATGGATGCGCTCCGAATAGGTCGAGAGCAGCCGCGCACCAGTGATGACGAGACCCGGCGCAATCCGCGCCGAGGCGACGTCGGCCAGACGCCGGGTCATGCTGTGCAGCGGGGCGACGGCAAAACGGGTCAGCTTGGTCATCAGGACCCTCGCAAGCTGTGAGCTTGGCAATGCTCGCGCCGCTCTTCATGCGGGGCAAGAGCAAATTAAATAGTACGCCTGCTTGCGCATTGGGCAAGAGGCCTCCCTGCTCTCAAAGTTGATGGATAGACGTACTGCATGCTATCATTGTATTTGCGGAATCGACAAACGAAGTTCTGCCAAATACTGAAGCAAGTACATGAAGCTGCAGCAAGAACACTCTGGTGATGATGTTTCTTCTATTTTCGGAACAAATTCTCTGCCCAGTTTGGCGTTGGCAGCGGCATTCAGCCTGACGACACAGCTCATCACCTTCAGCGTTAATGGAGAGCTCGCCCGAGCGGAAGATTCCCCCTCAGCCAAGATCCTTTCGGCCTGTCGTGTTCCGCCGAGCGCGGCGCTGGGAGCAATTCGAAAGACGTCGCCCGAAAGCAAGAAGGGCTACACCTTCATCTTGGCTGCGACGCGCTTCAAGTTCACAGGTGACTACGACCGAGCCATCGAACAGATTGACCAAGCTATCAAGCTCGATCCGGAAAACCCGCGGTTCTATGCGGAGCGGGGTGCTGCCCGTGCAGCGAACCACCAGTTAAGCGAAGCCAGGGAAGACCTCGATCACGCCATCAGCCTCGATGCCAGTTCATCCGTTGCCTTTCTCGAGCGGGGGGCGCTCTACACGAACATGAGCGAATTTGGCCGTGCCATCGTGGACTTCGGCGAAGCTATCAAGCTCTATCCCGGCAATGCTCGCGGCTACCTACTTCGGGGTTCGGCCTTCTTGGATATGCAAGAGTATGACCGGGCGATCGAAGATATCGACCAGTCGATCAGATTAGATCCCTTGTGTCCGGCCGGCTTCAATGCAAGGGCTCTTGCCTACGAGCTGAAGGGTCGGCGCGATCTTGCCCTGGCCGACTACGATAGGGCCATTGAACTCGATCCGTCCCCCGGAAATGCCTTCGTCTTCATACGTCGGGCTTCCTCTTATCGAGGAAAACGAGACTACGATCGCGCCATTCAGGACCTCGGCCAGGCGCTGAAACTCGAGCCCCGGAATGCCCGGGCGCTGAACGGCCGCTGCATCGTCCGTTCGATCGCGGGCGCCTTTGACGACGCCCTCGCCGATTGCAATGACGCCTTGCAGATACGGCCTCGCGATGCCTTAATTCTCGATAGCCGCGCCCTTTCTTCGCTTTTGAAGGGAGCACTCGACGATTCCCTTGCCGACTATGACGCTGCACTCCGCATTGACCCGCGACTTGCCGTCTCGCTGTACGGGCGTGCGATCGCCAGGCGCCGCAAGGGCGACATCCCTGGCAGTGAAGCCGATCTTGCAGCGGCACAAGCCATTAGACCAAACGTGTCAGATTACATGGCGCGATATGGACTCAACTGACACAGACCTCATGAATGCCGGGGCGGCCGGGAACGGTATCATTGCAGTCCCTAAACCCGTCCTTCGCGCGAGTTCCGCCGTCTCCGCGGCGGTTCGGCAGCAGCCTTGACCCGAATCCGCACCGATCCGCCTTTCGGTTGCTCCTCAATTTCGAAGGCATTCGTCTTCCGCACGAGGTCGCTCAGCTTGCGGGAGCCGAAGGTCCTGGAATCGAAATCGGGGGCCAGCGCGATCAGTCGTTTTCCCATTTCGCCGAGATCGACCCAGCCGTCTTCGCTCTCCATCTGGGCGATGGCGGTCTTGATCATGGGGGTGGCCGCATCGGGCGGCTGGAGCGGCTGCTGCTTGGAAGCGGAATCTTGGTTGTTCGCGGTACCGCCGCGCAGATTCTCGGTATAGACGAATCTACGACAGGCCTGCCGAAAACTCTCCGGTGTCTTCTGCTCGCCGAAGCCAAAGACATCAATGCCCTGCTCCCGGATGCGGGCGGCCAGCCGGGTAAAGTCGCTGTCGGACGACACCAGGCAGAAGCCATCGAACCGCCCGCTGTGAAGCAGGTCCATCGCGTCGATGACAAGCGTGATGTCTGATGCATTCTTCCCGGTCGTATAGGCGAACTGCTGCTGCGGAATGATGGCGTGCTTCGAAAGGATATCCGCCCAGGCCTTGGATCGCGCATTGGAGAAATCGCCGTAGATGCGGCGAACGCTGGCCTCGCCGATCTTGGCAATCTCCTCGAACAGTCCGTCCGCGATCTTTGCCGAGGCATTGTCAGCATCGATCAGGACAGCGAGACGGGGCGAGCGAACTTCCGACGGCATGGCATGTCCCCACAAGATGGACGCAGCATCGAAAGATGCGTGCGTCGGAACGACTAATCCTCGTTCGCCTTGAACCGGCCGAGCCCCTTCAGCACGAAAGGCGCCAGCAGCGCGATCAGTGCGATGGCAAGCAGCGTCGCCGAGATCGGGCTCTGCAGCAGCGTCATGGGATCGCCGAGGCTGATCGCGAGCGCGCGACGCAGCTGGCTCTCGGCGATCGGGCCGAGGATCAGGCCGACCACGACGGGTGCGATCGGAAAATCGAACCGGCGCATCAGGAAGCCGAGCACGCCGAAGCCTGATAGCATCGACAATTCCACCACCGACGGCTTTGCCGCGATGGTGCCCATGGTCGCGAACACGAGGATGCCGGCATAGAGCCAGGGCTGCGGGATCGCGAGCAGCCGCACCCACAGGCCGACCAGCGGCAGGTTGAGCACCAGCAGCATGCAGTTGGCGATGAACAGGCTGGCGATCAGGCCCCACACCAGGTCCGGTCGCTCGGCGAACAGCAGCGGCCCCGGGTTGAGGCCGTATTGCTGGAAGCCCGCCAGCATCATCGCGGCCGTCGCCGAGGTCGGCAGGCCCAACGTCAGCAGCGGCACCAGCGTGCCGGCAGCGGAGGCGTTGTTGGCGGCCTCGGGCCCGGCGACGCCTTCGATCGCGCCCTTGCCGAATTCTTCGGGATGCTTCGTCAGCCGCTTCTCGGTCGAATAGGACAGGAAGGTCGGGATTTCCGCGCCGCCTGCCGGCAGCGCACCGATCGGGAAGCCGAACATGGTGCCGCGCAGCCACGGCTTCCATGAGCGCTTCCAGTCCTCCTTCGTCATCCACAGCGAGCCGCGCACCGGCTCGAGCTTTTCCTCTGTGTGGTGGCGGCGCGACGCGACATAGAGCGCTTCACCCACCGCGAACAGACCGACCGCCAGCGTCGTCACCTCGACGCCGTCGAGCAGCTCCGGGACGCCGAACGCAAGCCGCGCCTGCCCCGTCAGCTTGTCGATGCCGACGAGGCCGAGCGTCAGGCCGATGAAGAGGCTGGTGAGACCGCGAATGGGGGAATCGCCGAAGGTGGCAGACACCGTGACGAAGGCTACGCACATCAGCGCGAAGTAATCCTCGGGGCCAAACCGCACGGCAAAATCGACCAGCCATGGCGCGAGGAAGGCAAGCCCGATCGTGGCGATGGTGCCGGCGACGAAGGAGCCGATCGCCGAGGTCGCGAGTGCCGGCCCGCCGCGGCCGGCCTTGGCCATCTTGTTGCCTTCCAGCGCGGTCGCCATCGAGGCGCTCTCGCCGGGCGTGTTGATCAGGATCGCCGTGGTCGAGCCGCCATACATGCCGCCGTAATAGATGCCCGCGAACATGATCAGCGAGCCGCCGGGGTCGAGCTTGTAGGTGACGGGCAGCAGCAGCGCGACGGTCAGTGCGGGGCCGATGCCGGGCAGCACGCCGACGGCGGTGCCGAGGAACACGCCGATCATCGCGTAGAGCAGGTTCATCGGCTGAATGGCGACGGCCATGCCGTGCGCCAGCGCCGCAAAGGTATCCATCACAGCAATCGCTCCAGCGGGCCGGTCGGAAGGCTCAGCGTCAATAACCGGTCGAACGCGAGATAGATCAAAATCGACATCACGAGGGCGATGATCGAATCCATCAGGATAGCGCGGCGTCCAAACGCCGCCGACGTCGTCACGAACAGCGCCGAGGTCGCCAGGATGAAGCCGCCGCCAAAGCCGACGATGGCGATCAGCAGCGCGAGGCCGACGAGGATCAGGACCACCGGGACCGGATCGGTGCTCTCGCGCGCCGGCAGATTGCCGCGCAACGCATCAACGAAGTTGCCGATCGCGAGCAGCGCAAGGCCAATTGCGACCACGACCGGCATCGCCTCCGGCCCCATGCCGTACATCGCGGTCGACTGCAGGCCGCGCGCGTCGAAGACCAGCACCGCGGCGACAGCTGCGAGCAACGCTGCGATGACGATGCCGGCGCGATCGACGCGCCGCGGCGGCTGAGCCGGATCGCCAGACGCGCGATCTCGGGTCATGACTTGACGAGGCCGACCGACTTCAACACGTCGGTGACGCGGACCGTTTCCTTCTTCAGGAAGTCGGCGAAGGCATCGCCGCCGAGATAGGCGTCCTCCCAGCCTTTCTGCTTGAGAATCTCCTTCCAGGCGTCCGACTTCACCATCTTCTCGACCGCATCGCTCAGGGTCTTCTTCTGCTCGGGCGTGATGCCGGGAGGCGCCACCACCGAACGCCAGTTGGCGATCACGAGGTCTATGCCCTGCTCCCTGAAGGTCGGGATATCACTGCCAGGGATGCGCTTCTCGGAGGTCACGCCGATCGCGCGCAGCTTGCCGGACTTGATCTGGCCTTCATATTCGCTGAGGCCCGAAATGCCCGCGGTGACCTTGCCACCAAGGATCGCGGCGAGCGACTCGCCGCCGCCGGAGAACGGGATGTAGTTGATCTTCTTGGCGTCGGCGCCGACGGCGCCGGCAAACAACGCCGCCATCACATGGTCGACACCGCCGGCCGAGCCGCCGGCGAAGGTCACCTTGGCGATATCGGCCTTGACCGCAGCGGCGAGATCCTGCGCGGTCTTGATCGGCGAATTCGCGGGCACCACGATCACCTGGATTTCCTCGGTCAGGCGCGCGATCGGCGTCACCTGCTCGAGCGTCACCGGCGACTTGTTCATGGCGAGCGCGCCGACCATGACAAAGCCGTTGACCATCAGCTGGTTGCCGTCGCCCTTGGCACCGTTGACGAATTGCGCGATGCCGACACTGCCGCCCGCACCGGGGACGTTGGTGACCTGTACGCTGCGCGCGACACCGGAGGCCACCAGCGCCTGCTGCATCGAGCGCGCTGTCTGGTCCCAGCCGCCGCCGGGAGCCGCCGGCGCCATCACCTTGAGCTCGAGCTGCTGGGCCAAGGATGGCGTCGCTGCCGCAAGGGTCAGCGCAACAGCTGCGCCGGCAAGGCGCGCGGAAAAATGGAACATAAGGACGCTCTCCTGGATCATGCGGACGTTTGCCGCATTGTGTCGTTTGGTCGCATATCAACCAAAACGGCCGACGCTGTCCAGCCATCGCCCAGGGGTTTTGGCTCAGCGGGGTGTCGGGAGCACACCGCCGAGGGCAGCCGTCAGTTCGGCGGCGACATCCCGGACGATTTGCCCGATTTCCGGCAACCTCTGATCGGTCAACCGGCTGGTCATGCCGGAGACGGAAATCGCCGCGAGCGGCTCGGCGCAGTCGTTGTAGACCACCGCCGCAATACAGCGCAGGCCCATGCAGGCCTCCTCGTCGTCGAGCGCAAAGCCCTGCTTGCGGATCTTTTCGAGTTCCCTGAACAGGTCGCTCGGCCGTACGATCGACTTCTCGGTCAGGCGGGGCATGCCGTGATGGCGGATGACAGCGCCGACGTCCTCGTCGGAATAGGTCGCGAGCACCGCCTTGCCGACGCCCGACGTCACCATGGCGACACGGCCGCCGACCTGGGTCAGCGAGCGCATGATCTCGCGGCTTTCCATGCGGGTCAGCACGATGATGAATTCGTCGTCGACCACGGCGAGGTTGGCCGTCTCGCGGGTGAGATCGCGCAGCTTGCGGAGGTAGGGGATCGCTTGCGTGGAGAAATTACGCCGCCGGGCAAAGCTCGCGCCCACGGTGAAGGCGCGCGAGCCGACATGCCATTTGGATTCGGCGCCGTCGAACCGAACGAAGCGACGGCTTTCCAGCGTTGCGAGCAGGCGATGCACGGTCGAGGTGGACAACCCTGTGCGGATCGCCAGATCGCTCAGGCGGTAGCCTGCGTCGTCCTCAGCCAGCGTTTCCAGGATCGACAGCGCACGATCAACGGACTGCACGCCGCCGTCGCGTGTCTCAGGCTCATGGTCGGCCGTGGATCTCGGCTCGACGGTCCTGCGGCGGATCACGTTTTTCCTCATCGCGACCTGCATATCAGCCAGTCAGACGATTGACGCTCGTGCCGTGAAACTTTCCCGCATCGTGGGAAATGTCGCCCCGGCCTTCACCGGAGCGACATTTTTTGTTGACAGCTCAGAGCAGCCCGGCCCCGCGCGCCCACTTGTACTTGGCGCCGAGCACCTCGACCGGCAGCTCGGTCGAGTACGCATAGGCCGGGATGCCGTTCTGGTAGAGATATTCGGCGGCTTCCTCGACCTCGACGTCGCCGGCGAGCGAGGCGACGATCGGCTTCACGAAGCCCTTGGCCTCCATCTCCTTCTTCACCTCGACCATGTTGCGGGCGAACACCATCGGCGGCGTGACGATGGTGTGCCAGTAGCCGAGGATCAGCGAATGGATGCGCTCGTCCGAAAGGCCGAGCTTCACCGTGTTGACGTAGGTGATCGGCGGCTCGCCGCCGGTGATATCCACAGGATTTCCGGCCGCGCCGAACGGCGGGATGAACTTGCGGAAGGCCGCATCGAGATCCGGCGGCATCGACATCAGCGACAGGCCGTTGTCGACGCAGCTATCCGACAGCAGCACGCCCGAGCCGCCGGCACCGGTGATGATCAGCACGTTCTCGCCCTTCGGCGTCGGCAGCACCGGCACGCCACGGGCGAATTCGAGCAGCTGCCGCAGGCTGCGGGCGCGGATCACGCCCGACTGCGCCAGCACGTCTTCGTAGATCTTGTCGTTACCGGCGAGCGCGCCGGTGTGCGAGGACGCCGCCTTGGCGCCGGCCGAGGTGCGGCCGGCCTTGAGCACGACGACCGGCTTCTTCTTGGAAACGCGCTTGGCGGCTTCCGCGAAGGCGCGGCCGTCCTTGAGATCCTCGCAGTGCTGCGCGATCAGGTTGGTGTTCGGGTCCTGCTCGAAGAAGGCGAGCAGATCGTCCTCGTCGATGTCGGACTTGTTGCCGAGGCCGACAATGGCGGACACGCCCATTTTCGCCGAGCGCGAGAAGCCGATGATGGCCATGCCGATACCGCCCGACTGCGACGACAGCGCCGCGTGGCCCTTGACGTCATAGGCCGTGCAGAAGGTCGCGCAGAGATTGGCGGGCGTATAATAGAAGCCGTAGATGTTCGGCCCCATCAGGCGGATGTCGTACTTCTTGCCGACCTCGACGATCTCGGCCTGCAGCTCCGGCGCACCGGCTTCCGCGAAGCCCGACGGGATCAGCACCGCACCGGGGATTTTCTTCTCGCCGCACTCGGTGAGTGCCGCAGCGACGAACTTGGCGGGGATCGCGAACACGGCCGTGTCGATCACGCCGGGCACGTCCTTGACACTCTTGTAGGCCTTGTAGCCGAGGATCTCGGCGGCCTTGGGATGGATCGGGTAGATGTCGCCCTTGTAACCGCCGTTGATGAGGTTCTTCATCACGGAGTTGCCGATCTTGCCGTCCTCGGCGGAGGCGCCGACCACGGCGACCGCCTTCGGCTGCATGATGCGATTCATGGCCGCGACGATCTCTTCGGTCGGGCGCGGCTTGGGCTTCGGCACATAGGCGAAGTCGACGACGATGCGGACGTCGGCGGCAGTGGCCCCCTTCGCCGTCGCGAACACCGGATTGAGGTCGAGTTCGACGATTTCAGGGAAATCGGTGACGAGCTGCGAGACCTTGACGATGATTTCGGCCAGAGCGGTGCGGTTCACCGGCTCGCCGCCGCGCACGCCCTTCAGGATCTCATGCGCCTGGATGCCGTCGAGCATCGAGAGCGCGTCTTCCTTGGTCGCGGGCGCGAGGCGGAAGGTGATGTCCTTGAGCACCTCGACCAGCACGCCGCCGAGGCCGAAGGCGACCAGCTTGCCGAACGAGCCGTCGGTGATCGAGCCGACGATGACCTCGGTGCCGCCGGCCAGCATCTGCTGCACCTGGACGCCTTCGATCTTGGCATCGGCCTTGTATTTCTTGGCGTTGGAGAGAATGGTCTCGTAGGCCTTCTCGGCGTCCTCAACATTCTTGAGGCCGACGATGACGCCGCCGGCTTCGGTCTTGTGGAGAATGTCCGGCGAGACGATCTTCATCACGACCGGGAAGCCCATCGAGGAGGCCATCTTGCCGGCCTCGCCCGCCGACTTGGCCACGCCCTCCTTCGGCACCGGAATGCCGTAGGCGTCGCAGACCAGCTTGCCTTCCGGGGCCGTCAGGCTGGTGCGGTTGTCCGCCTTGACCTGGTCAAGCACCTTGCGGACGGCATCTTTGGAATTGGACATGTGGCTTCTCCCTTGACCTCAGTTCGTTCTTTTCAAAGCGCGCGCGTGGTTGCGGCTGCCCGTGATGCTTGCCATTCGCCGCGCTCTGTTCCATGTCGCGGAGCGGAGCGGCATAAAGCCCGAGACTACTCCGCCGCCTTGGATCAAAAATGGCTGGCGATGGCATTTGGTATGCCAGAAGCCAACTTGTCAAGCTGTCGCGTTGCTTAGAACGCCGCAAAAAATAGCCGCCTTGACATTCTGGCATGTGGTATGCCAAAAACTTTCCCGTTAATATTCCTGTAAAAGACGACTCCCACTGGAGGAGATTCGTCGTGTCACTACGGAAACCAACCAAGGCGTTGCCGAACATGGCCGAGGCAGACATCGCAATCGTTCGCATTGCCCCGGAGAGCAGCTTCAAGAACAAGGCGTATGACGCCTTGAAGGAAGCCATCCTCAAGATGGACATCTACTCGACGCCCGAGCCGGTGATGCTGGACGAGCGCGCGTTGTCCGAACGCCTGGGCGTCAGCCGCACCCCGATCCGCGAAGCCATCGCGATGCTGGAGCAGGACGGCTTCGTGAAGACGGTTCCGCGCCGCGGCATCATGGTGGTGCGCCGGACCAAGAGCGAGATCGTCGACATGATCCGCGCCTGGGCGGCGCTGGAGAGCATGGCCGCGCGCCTCATCACCACGACTGCACGCAAGAAGGACATCACGGCGCTGCGCGACTTCTTCAAGGATTTCGGCAAGGACCGCCTGCCCGAGGATCACGTCGAGGAATACTCCAAGGCCAACATCGCGTTCCACCAGGCGCTGATCTCGCTGTCTGAATCGCCTGTCCTGGTCGACCTCACCAACGACCTCCTGCTCCACGTGCGCGGCTATCGCCAGCTGACCATCGGACGCAAGGACCGCACCGCGACCTCCCTGCCCGAGCATCTCGGCATGATCGAAGCACTGGAGGCCCGCGACACCGAGCTCGCCGAGAAGCGCGCCCGCGACCACACTCTCGGCCTTGCCGCTTACGTCGAAGCGCACGGTCAGGAGCTCTTCACTTAGCAACGTTCACCAGAAGGGCGAACAATTCGCCCCACTACTTGAGACCAGGGAGACAAGGCCCATGCTGAATACCGCGACCAAGTCCGAGGCACCGGGCACCGAGCAGGAGCTGACGGATGGCTTCCATCTCGTCATCGACGCGCTCAAGCTGAACGGCATCAACACCATCTATAATGTGCCGGGCATCCCGATCACGGATTTGGGCCGCATGGCGCAGGCCGCCGGCATTCGCGTGATCTCCTTCCGCCACGAGCAGAACGCCGGTTACGCCGCAGGCATCGCCGGCTATCTCACCAAGAAGCCCGGCGTCTGCCTCACGGTCTCCGCGCCCGGCTTCCTCAACGGTCTCACCGCGCTCGCGCACGCCACCACCAACTGCTATCCGATGATCCTGGTCTCGGGCTCTTCCGAGCGCGAAATCGTCGACCTCCAGCAGGGCGACTACGAGGAAATGGACCAGCTCGCGATTGCAAAGCCGCTGTGCAAGGCGGCCTATCGCGTGCTGCACGCCCAGGACATCGGCATCGCGTTCGCCCGCGCCATTCGCGCCGCGGTCTCGGGCCGTCCGGGCGGCGTCTATCTCGACCTCCCCGCAAAACTGTTCGGCCAGGTGATGAACACCGAGGCCGGCCAGAAGTCGCTGGTCAAGGTGATCGACGCGGCGCCCGCGCAGATCCCCTCGCCTGCATCCGTGAAGCGCGCGCTTGATGTTCTGAAGAGCGCAAAGCGTCCGCTCATCATCCTCGGCAAGGGCGCGGCCTACGCGCAGGCCGATGAAGAGATCAAGAGCTTCGTCGAGAAGAGCGGCGTGCCGTTCCTCCCGATGAGCATGGCCAAGGGTCTCCTCCCCGACACCCATCCGCAGTGCGCAGGTGCAGCCCGCTCGACGGTGTTGAAGGACTCCGACGTCGTCATGCTGATCGGCGCACGCCTGAACTGGCTGCTCTCGCACGGCAAGGGCAAGAGCTGGGGCGAAACCCCGAAGAAGTTCATCCAGGTCGACATCGAGCCGCGTGAGATGGACTCCAACGTCGAGATCGTCGCGCCCGTCGTCGGCGACATCGGCTCGGTCGTCTCGGCCTTCAACCAGGCCATCGCTACGGGCTGGACCGCCCCACCTGCGGAATGGACCAAGGCGATCACCACCAAGCGCGACGAGAACGTCGCCAAGATGGCGCCGAAGCTCATGAACAACAAATCGCCGATGGATTATCATGGCGCGCTCGGCGTTCTGAAGAACGTCATCAAGGAGCACCCCGAGGCGATCCTCGTCAACGAAGGCGCCAACACGCTCGATCTCGCCCGCGGTGTCATCGACATGTATCGCCCGCGCAAGCGTCTCGACGTCGGCACCTGGGGCGTCATGGGCATCGGCATGGGCCAGGCGATCGCCGCCGCGCTCGAGACCGGTCATCCCGTGCTCGCGGTGGAAGGCGACTCGGCGTTCGGCTTTTCCGGCATGGAGGTCGAGACGATCTGCCGCTACAACCTTCCGATCTGCGTCGTCATCTTCAACAATGACGGCATCTATCGCGGCACCGACGTCAACGGCGCCAACGACGATCCCGCGACGACCGTGTTCGTCAAGGGCGCGCGCTACGACAAGATGATGGAAGCCTTCGGCGGCGTCGGCGTGAATGCCACCTCGCCCGACGAGCTCAAGCGCGCCGTCAACGAAGCCATGAAGTCCGGCAAGCCGACGCTCATCAACGCGGTGATCGATCCGGCCGCGGGCTCGGAGAGCGGCCGCATCGGCAACCTCAATCCGCAGAGCGTTCTGCAAAAGAAGAAGTAAGTCCACCCCTCAACCCTTTATTCCCTGCGGTTGGCAGGGGCAGACAGAGTACGGAGCAACATCATGACCAAAGCGCTCGAGGGCGTTCGCATTCTCGACTTCACCCACGTTCAATCGGGTCCGACCTGCACGCAGCTGCTGGCCTGGTTCGGCGCCGACGTGATCAAGGTGGAACGCCCGGGCGTGGGTGACATCACCCGCGGCCAGCTGCAGGACATCCCGAACGTGGACAGCCTGTATTTCACCATGCTGAACCACAACAAGCGCTCGATCACGCTCGACACCAAGAACCCCAAGGGCAAGGAAGTCCTGACCGAGCTGATCAAGAAGTGCGACGTGCTGGTCGAGAACTTCGGACCCGGCGTGCTCGACCGCATGGGCTTCCCCTGGGAGAAGATCCAGGCGATCAACCCGAAGATGATCGTCGCCTCGATCAAGGGGTTCGGCCCCGGACCGTACGAAGACTGCAAGGTCTATGAGAACGTCGCGCAGTGCACCGGCGGCGCCGCTTCCACCACCGGCTTCCGCGACGGCCTGCCCCTCGTCACCGGCGCGCAGATCGGCGATAGCGGCACCGGCCTGCATCTGGCGCTCGGCATCGTCACCGCGCTCTACCAGCGCACGCATTCGGGCAAGGGCCAGCGCGTCACTGCCGCGATGCAGGACGGCGTGCTCAACCTCGCCCGCGTCAAGCTGCGCGACCAGCAGCGCCTCGCCCACGGCCCGCTCAAGGAATACAGCCAGTTCGGCGAAGGCATTCCGTTCGGCGACGCGGTGCCGCGCGCCGGCAACGATTCCGGCGGTGGCCAGCCCGGCCGCATCCTGAAGTGCAAGGGTTACGAGACCGATCCCAACGCCTACATCTACTTCATCACCCAGGCTCCGGTCTGGGAGAAGATCTGCGACGTGATCGGCGAGCCTACCTGGAAGACCGATCCGAACTACGCCAAGCCGGCGGCCCGCCTGCCGCGCCTCAACGAGATCTTCGCCCGCATCGAGCAGTGGACGATGACCAAGACCAAGTTCGAGGCGATGGAAATCCTCAACAAGGACGACATCCCCTGCGGCCCGATCCTGTCGATGAAGGAGATCGCCGAAGACCAGTCGCTGCGCGCGACCGGCACCGTGGTCGAGGTCGACCACCCCACCCGTGGCAAGTACATCTCGGTCGGCAACCCGATCAAGCTGTCGGACAGCGCGAGCGAGGTCACCCGCTCCCCGCTGCTCGGCGAGCACACCGACGAGATCCTGCGCTCGGTGCTCGGCTTCAGCGATCATCAGGTCGCCGAGATCCACAAGTCCGGCGCCCTCGACCCGCCGCAGAAGCAGGCCGCTGAGTAAGCGGCTAGCATTGAACGAGACAAAAGGGCCGCCCGAAGGGGCGGCCCTTTCTGCATTGGGGCGTCGGCAGGCGGAGGACCAACCCCAAAAGTTGGAAAACAACCCCATGCACAGTAGCATCCCCTTGGCATCACAGGGATTCCTGATCCAGAAAATCACTTTGCCTGGTCGGGCAAAACAGGTCCTCGGAAGAGCGAACACGCCGCCGGTACTTACGGCGTCCGTTTGCCGCGGCCTCTTGTTGGCGCCGGGCGAGAGGCTCACCTGCGAGCCCTGGCCGCAATCAACGCCGAATTGAAGCGGGCCCCTAGGAACCGACAGTGTTCCGCCCAGTTGTCTTCTGGCACGGCGCATCCTTGTGAGCGCGGCCGGCCATCCGACGACACGTCAATCGCTCCCGGCCCGCGAGCTGAACACGCCGCGTCAGGCGCGTTTCCACATCGCACCCGTCTTGCCCACATTGAGGTCAACATGACGAGAGATCATCCCGCGTCCTGGGCTCTGCGGGAAGCCAACAAGGCATTCAAGCCGGTCGAGACCAAGAAGCCGATGACCGACTATGCGAAGGCGCAGCAATCCCATCAGGACAATCGCGAGCGCCTGAAAGCGGAACGACTGGCCCGAGAGGCGCAGCAGGAACATCTTCCCAGATAAAGGAATGCCGGTGCCGCGCTATTATTGCGCCGTCAGGGACGACTCGGCACTCGCCGCGGACGAAGAAGGATTGACCCTGGCGAACCAGAGGGCCGCCGAAACGTGGTCCGGGCCTGATGATGCTTCGGAAGACCGCTTCGCTCGCTTCCTTCAAAGCATCGAGAGAACGACCACCCCATCCTCAAGCTCGCCGGAAGCCAGCCGCGCCCGTGCGATACGCTCGAACTCGGTCCGATACTTTTGAAGATAGCTGAACGCCTGCTTCTGCGTCTGAAAGGTCGTCGCAAGACGGCAGAGCTGTCGGCCTGCGCCGAGCGCAAGGAAGAAGGTGATTGTGCCGCCGCTATCGGGTTTGATCCTAGGCACGATCCGCACTCTTTCGCATGTGAACGGCCCTTTCCAGATTGTCGTCTGCACCGTCGTGTCAGGCTATCTCGGCAATTTCCTCGTGCGCTTCTTCGGGGCCGGCACCGGCGATGATGCGCGCAGACCGGCATCGGCCGCTTCCCTGGCCTCACGCAGCTCGCGCAGCCGCGCCATGTTCTTGCGGATGTCGACAGCGCGCCTTTCGACATCGGCGATCGCCCGCGCGCCGTCTTCGGCGGCCAGGCGCTGCCGCTCGGACCGTGCGATGGACTCGGGCGACGGCTCGGCCGATTTCCTGGCGCTCATCTCTTCGCGCTCATCTTTCGCCTGCTCGGCAACGGAAAGAACCCGCTCAATCCTCACGATCGAGCGGGTCGCACAGCCGTTTCAGTACATCCGTGAAACGGCCTTACAGAACTCACGCCAGCGAGAGATTCTCAGCGCTGACCTTGCCCCGCATCTTGTCGGTCTTGGCCTCGAAGTTGACCTTCTGGCCCTCGGCGAGACCCGCAAGACCAGCCCGCTCGACCGCGCTGACGTGAACGAACACGTCATTGCCGCCGTCGTCGGGTTGAATGAATCCGAAGCCCTTCTGGCCGTTGAACCACTTCACAGTACCTGTCGTCATTCTCTTCTCCAAAGCGCATGGGCGCGCATTCCGCGTGACGCTCACGCAGATCGATTCAATTCGTCGATGTCTCTGGAAAAGGAGCCCGCAGGCGCATTCAACAAGCACAGCGGCTGAACGAACAACAGGGAGCGTATACCCCACCATCGACCTTAGCAAGGCTTCGGGCGGATTTAATCGCGCAGCCTCATTGGAACCTTTGCTTGTTTGATATCTCGCAGCAAAGGCATCCGATGCGGACAGAGCAGTTATCACCTCGGCGGACGTATCCGCCATCACGTCGGATCGGCGTCATCGCAGGTTCTGCGCATGCTTAAGAGAACAGGCTTGATTTCAGCCTGCGCTCATCGGCCTCGGCCGCCAAGTTGCCTGATTGATCAGGCGCGCATCCTGAAGCAAGCTGCCGGCAAACGAATGGGAGGTCAGCATGTCACTGCTCGGCAAGGCCGCCGTCGCGATGTGGTGGAGCGTTCGCCCCGAGCAGCGCACCGAGTTCGGCGACTGGCATTCACACGAGCACTTTCCGGAGCGGATGAGCATTGCCGGCTTCCGGCGCGGATCGCGCTGGACCAGTACGACGGACGCGGAAGGCTTCTTCGTGCTCTACGAACTGGAGCAGTACGAGGTTCTCACATCGACAGGATATCTCGACCGGCTCAACGCGCCGACGCCGTGGTCGACGAAGATGATGCCGCATCATCTCGGCATGGTTCGCAGCCAGTGCCGGATCATCGCGAGCTTTGGCGGCGGCGTCGCGACGGCGCTTGCGACCATCAGGCTGTCGCCCCAGGTTGGACGGGAGACGGTGCTTCAAGCACACCTCTCGGAGACGCTGGGCACATTGGCGCAGCAGCCAGGACTGACCGGTGGCCATCTCCTCCTGACCGATACGCCGAGGACGAGCTCTCCCACGACGGAGCAGCAGATCCGCGGCAGGGACGGCGCTGCCGACTGGATCGTGCTGCTGTCGGGATACGATGCCGATGTCGTCGAGGACGTGATCACCGGCCAGCTCTCCCCGCCATCGCTTCACGCCGCCGGTGCGCGCGACGACATCAAGACTGGCCGCTATCGGCTCGGCTTCACGATGACAGCGCAGGATGTCGCAACCGTCTAGCGACCCGGCCGGACGCCTTCTCAAAAAAATCGAGGACGCCTGTCGGATCGGCGACGTTCCCGTCGTCCTCGTGACATGGTTGGGCCATAGACGCCAGTGTCGGGCCCATCAATTGGAAAAGGATCAAGAAACATGCCTGGCACTGTCCGCCTGCACCGTGTTCTCGCCACCAGCCCGCAAAAAGTCTATCGCGCCTTCCTGGAGGCCGATGCGATGGCGAAATGGCTGCCGCCGAACGGCTTCACCTGCACCGTGCATCATTTCGAGCCCAAGGTCGGCGGAACGTTCAAGATGTCGTTCCGCAACTTCACGACGGGCAATGGCCATTCGTTCGGCGGCGAATTTCTCGAGCTCGTGCCCGGCGAACGTCTCCGCTACACCGACAGGTTCGACGATCCCAACCTGCCCGGCCAGATCCAGGTGACGGTGATCCTGAAGAAGGTCTCGGTCGGCACCGAGATCGACATCACGCAGTCAGGCCTTCCCGACGTCATTCCCGTCGAAGCCTGCTATCTCGGCTGGCAGGAATCGCTGCGCAATCTGGCGAAGCTCGTCGAGCCCGAGATCAATCAGTAGCGCGACAAGGCGGAGCGCGCGCCTCGTCCTTCGAGACGACCGCTCCGCGGTCTCCTCAGGATGAGGCAGCATCGGTGCCCGTTGGAAACTGAGGCCACGCGCTCCGTCCTCATCCTGAGGGCCCGCCAAAGGCGGGCGTCTCGAAGGATGCGCCGCCGAGCGCCCTACGCCTTCGGCTTGAGTCCGCCGTCGGCGGTCCACTTGTCCGGATCGGGACTGTGCCCGATCAGCGCGAGGCCATAGGCGATCGACTCGAACTGGTCGCCCGACATCAAGCGCTCGTTGCCGAACCGGTCGGCGAACAGTTTTCTCACCGCTGGCACGAACGACGTGCCGCCGGTCAGGAACACCTTCTCCACCTCGCGCGCGGGGATGCCGGCCTCGGCCAGCACCTTGTCGACGGTCCCACCCAGCCGGGCGATGTCGTCGGCAATCCAGGCGTCAAAGTTCTTCCGCGTGATGGTCGAGCCGATGTCGACGCCGCCGCCCTTGAAGCGGAAGTCGACCTCGTCCTGCGCCGACAGCGCGACCTTCGCGTCGGACACCGCGCGATAGAGCGAAAAGCCGAGGTCGAGGTCGACGATGGTGATGAAATCCTCGAGCAGCTTCGGCTTCAGCGCGGTCTTCGCGAGGTCGCGGAGCTCGCGAAGATCGCCGTTGCTCTTCATCATCGCCAGCTGATGCCAGCGCGCGAGGTTGGTGTAATGTCCGCTCGGCACCGGCAGCACCTTGTCGAAGGAGCGGAAGCTGGAGCCCTTGCCGAGCCGCGGCGAGACGACATGGTCGACGATGCGATAGTCGAACGTGTCGCCGGCAATGCCGATACCGGCGTGCCCGAGCGGCTCGGCACGCAAGGCACCCCCTGCGCGCGAAAAGCGCATCACCGAGAAGTCGCTGGTGCCGCCGCCGAAATCGGCGACCAGCACGGTGGCATCGCGCTCCAGCCGCCGGGCAAAGGAGAACGCCGCGCCGACGGGCTCGTAGACATAGCGCGCATGGCCGGCCCCCAGGCGCTCGAACGCGGCGCGGTAGCGCTGCATCGCCAGCGCCTCGTCGGGATTGCCGCCGGCAAAACGCACGGGCCGGCCGACCGTGATGTTGGAGGTCTCGAAGCCGAACTTCTCGCCCCCATGGCGCGCCAAGGTTCGCAGGAACGCCGCCAGGATGTCCTCGAACTTGAAGCGCTGCCGGAACACCTGGGTGGTCTGGAAGCTGCTGCTGGCGGCAAAAGTCTTGAACGATTGGAGGAAACGGTAGACGTGGCGGCCCTCGAGGAATGTCTCGATCGCCCACGGGCCGCCCTCGGCCTGAGCGCCGGCGCCCGGCCGGTCCTCCCAGAAGCACAGGGCGGACACGTAGACGCTGTGGCGCTGGCCGCCGTGGTCGAAGCGGATGGCCTCGACCCGGCGGTCGTCTGCCGCAAGAGCAACGACCGTATTGCTGGTCCCAAAATCGATGCCGATCGAGACGGCGGGCGGGGCGCTCGACATGAACCACTCTGACAGATGATTGGAAGGGGGCAGACCACTAACGGCTTTGACCCGGCCTGCCAAGACCTCGGCCATCGCCGCCTTTTCAGGGAGACACCTTGGTCGGCCGCCGATTCCAGAGCTTTCCGCGTCCAACGGAGCCATTTCGACCGGCTCTAGCCCTTTTTCCGGGGCTTTTTACTCCCGGGGCGGCCGCATTAACCCGGCATTATGCTGCAATGCGGCGCACCCTATGCTGCTATGCAAACAAATGCATAGACGTTGGCATCTGGTATACATAGATTGTCCTTCGAAACGAGACACCAGAACTGACCGTCTCGAGAAAAGGATTTCCAATGGCCAAGACCGCTTCCGTCGCTTTCGCTCCCTCCGCCTCGCTGTTCAGCCGCTTTCTGGCTGCGATTGACCGTTTCCTGATGGCGAGCGCCGAGATTTCGAACCACAACGGCGACCTGCCCCGTTTCGGCCTGTAAGCCGGCTTTCCTGCTCTGGCCCACAACCCGGCAGGGTTTCAGAGCAGTCCACATACGACTTTTGATGAATGGCCCCGCACGACGGGGCCATTTCTACTTGTGCGGTCCTGAGTCACAGCCGCGGCCGGGGAACAGCCTGCGGCATTTGCGCACGGTGGCCGGACCAGCGCTTGAAGCTTGGCATAATGCATACAAGAATGCCCCTCCAGCGCTCGCATAAAAATTAGAGGCGCCACGGGAGGCTTTATGACGGACATGGTGCAGGCAACCGCCCCTACAACCGCGCGCGTTAGCGACACGTATCGCTGGACGCAACTGGCGATCGGTGTAGGCGCGATGGTGATGATCGCCAACTATCAATACGGCTGGACGTTCTTCGTCCCCGACATCCAGAAGAAATTCGGCTGGGATCGCGCGTCGATCCAATGGGCCTTCACGCTGTTCGTGCTGTTCGAGACCTGGCTCGTGCCGGTCGAAGGATGGTTCGTCGACAAATACGGTCCGCGCCTCGTCGTGCTGGTCGGCGGCGTGCTCTGCGCCCTCGGCTGGGCGATCAACGCTCAGGCCACCACGCTCAACGGCTACTATCTCGGCATGATCGTCGCGGGCATCGGCGCCGGTGGCGTCTACGGCACCTGCGTCGGCAACGCGCTGAAATGGTTTCCGGACAAGCGCGGTCTTGCCGCGGGCATCACGGCCGCAGGCTTCGGTGCGGGCTCTGCGCTCACCGTTGCGCCGATCCAGGCCATGATCAAGGACTCTGGCTTCCAGACCACCTTCCTCTATTTCGGCCTCGGCCAGGGCATCATCATCTGCATCCTCGCCTTCTTCCTGCTGTCGCCGAAGGCGGGCCAGGTGCCGAACGTGGTGCCGAACGCCAATCTGCTGCAGACCCGCCGCAACTACCAGCCGACCGAAGTCCTGCGTCAGCCGATCTTCTGGCTGATGTACTTCATGTTCGTGATCGTCGGCGCCGGCGGCCTGATGGTGACGGCGAACTTGAAGCCGATCGCGGTCGACTGGAAGGTCGACAGCGTGCCGGTGACGCTGATCGGCATGACCATGACCGCGGTGACGTTCGCAGCCACCATCGACCGCGTGCTCAACGGCCTGACGCGTCCGTTCTTCGGCTGGATCTCCGACATGATCGGACGCGAGAACACGATGTTCATCGCCTTCGGCATGGAGGGCGTCGGCATCTGGATGCTCTACCTCTGGGGCCACGATCCGATCTGGTTCGTGATCCTGTCGGGCTTCGTGTTCTTCGCCTGGGGCGAGATCTACTCGCTGTTCCCCTCGACCTGCACCGACACGTTCGGCGCCAAGTTCGCGACCACCAATGCCGGCCTGCTCTACACGGCGAAGGGCACCGCCGCGTTGCTGGTGCCGCTCGCGAACTACGTCCAGCAGACCTCGGGCCACTGGGACAACGTGTTCATCATCGCGGCCGGCGCCAACATCCTGGCTTCGCTGCTGGCGATCGCGGTGCTCAAGCCCTGGCGCAAGGTCGTGGTCGCGAAATCGACCGTCGCCTGACGCGCATCCCACAGCTCTTCACCGCGCGGACGCCCGGCCTCACGGCCGGGCGTTTTCGTTTGGGCAGGCCTCGAGCGCGTCCCAACGGAGGAACTCTAGATTTTGTGACAATTCGCCGCAGTTAGGGCTTGCTTTCTGGAATATGGTATACCAAGCTGCTCGCCGCGCTTGCGACGATAAGCCACAACATTTGCGACACTGGGTCATCTTGTCATCCAAGGTCGCAATCAATCAGGCGCGTTGGGAGGTTCTTGATGATTTCCAGCACGGATGGCGCCGTCACGGCCGCGCCTCTTCGCACAGGTTTCCGTTGGCTCCAGCTCGTCATGGGCATCGTCTGCATGGCGATGATCGCCAACCTGCAATACGGATGGACGCTGTTCGTCGATCCGATCGACGCGGCCCATCATTGGGGACGCGCCGCGATCCAGCTCGCCTTCACCATCTTCGTCGTCACCGAGACCTGGCTGGTGCCGGTCGAGGCGTGGTTCGTCGACAAATACGGCCCCCGCATCGTCATCATGTTCGGCGGCGTGATGATCGCGCTGTCCTGGGTGCTCAACTCCTATGCCGACTCGCTCACGCTGCTCTACGCCGCCGCCATCATCGGCGGCATGGGCGCCGGCGCAGTGTACGGCACTTGCGTCGGCAATGCGCTGAAATGGTTTCCCGATCGCCGCGGCCTTGCTGCCGGCGCGACTGCTGCGGGCTTCGGCGCGGGCGCTGCGCTTACCGTGGTGCCGATCGCTTCCATGATCGCATCGAGCGGCTATCAGCACGCCTTCCTCACCTTCGGCATCGGCCAGGGCGTGGTCGTCTTCATCCTCGCCTTCTTCATTCAGCCGCCGCGGCTCTCGATCCCGCCGAAGAAGAAGCAGCTCAATCTGCCGCAGACCAAGATCGACTTCACCCCGCCGCAGGTGCTGCGCACCCCCATTTTCTGGGTGATGTACCTCGTCTTCGTCATGGTCGCCTCGGGCGGCCTGATGACCGCGGCGCAGATCGCCCCGATCGCGCATGACTTCAAGATCGCGAGCACGCCGGTCACGCTCGCCGGCTTCCAGATGGCGGCACTCACCTTCGCGATCTCGCTCGACCGCATCTTCGACGGGTTTGGCCGCCCGTTCTTCGGCTTCGTCTCCGACACGATCGGCCGTGAGAACACCATGTTCATCGCCTTCGGCACGGCGGCTTTGATGCTGCTCACGCTGTCGGCCTATGGCCACATCCCCGTCGTCTTCGTGCTGGCGACCGCGGTTTACTTCGGCGTGTTCGGCGAGATCTACTCGCTGTTCCCCGCGACCTGCGGCGATACCTTCGGCTCGAAATTCGCAACCACCAACAACGGCATGCTCTACACGGCGAAAGGCACGGCATCCCTGCTCGTCCCGCTCGCCAGCGTAATCTCGGCCGCCTATGGCTGGAAAGCCGTGTTCGTGATCGCGGTGGCCTTGAACGCGACGGCCGCGCTGATGGCGCTGTTCGTGATCAAGCCGCTGCGCCGCTCCTTCATTCTCGGCAAGGAAGCCGAGAGCGCCGAGGCCGCAACCGCCGGCGCCAAGACCGAGACGGCCTAACGGCCAAACGCATTCGCATGACGAGAGAGGGGCGCAGCGATGCGCCCCTTTCCTTTTGTCTCGACGACAAACGTCAGTATCGCTGTCGCAAGATTTTTCGGATCAACCAAATCCAGCGCTTGACGATTGGCATTATGTATACCACACTTCTCCCAACGTTCACCCAGGGAGGTTGCAATGCTGGTCGGAGACATTCTGCGCAAGAAGACGCCGCGCGTTGTCACGGTGCGAATGAACGAAACGGTGGGTATCGCCGCCAAGCTGATGCGCGCCAACAACATCAGCGCGCTGGTGGTCAAGGACGTGGTCCGCTCCGAGGGTAACACCGCGGTCGGCATGTTCACCGAGCGCGACGTGGTGCGCGCCGTCGCCGAGCACGGCGCGAACGCCGTCAACGTCAAGGTCTCGCAGCTCGTCTCGGTGCAGCAGCTGGTGTCCTGCAGCTCGGGCGACACGATCGAGCACGTCCGCCATCTGATGAACCGGCATCACATCCGCCATCTGCCTGTCATCGACGATTACAGCCTCGTCTCCGTCATCAGCATGCGTGACATCGCGGCTGCCATGGACGAGGCGATCAACGGCACGCCGCAAGCCGCCGCTTAGACCATACGACCCTTCCCCTGCGACTACCGGCCCCGGCTCGGATCCTTCCGAGCCGGACCGGATCTTTCGTCCCAAATTCCGGCTTCGGCTCCCATTTCGGCTCCCTTGGCGAGGATTCCATGAAGATCTGCATCTACGGCGCCGGCGCGATCGGCGGATATCTCGGGGTTCAGCTTTCGCGCGCAGGCGCCGATGTCAGCCTCATCGCACGCGGCGCCCACCTTGCCGCCATGCGCGAGCGCGGCCTGACGCTGCTCGCGGGCGAGGAGAAGCATACCGTGCACCCGCGCTGCACCGACGATCCCAATGAGCTCGGCGTGCAGGACACCATCATCATCACGCTGAAGGCGCATTCGATCACCGGCGTGATCGAGAAGATGCAGCCGCTGCTCGGGCCGCACACCCGCATCGTCACCGCGGTCAACGGCATCCCCTATTGGTACTTCTACAAGCACGGAGGCCAATACGAAAATTCGACGCTGGAGAGCATCGATCCTGGCGGGCGGCAGTGGCGCGAGATCGGCGCCGAGCGCGCCATCGGCTGCATCGTCTATCCCGCCACCGAGATCGAGGCGCCCGGCGTGATCCGCCACGTCTACGGCAACAATTTCCCGCTTGGCGAGCCCTCCGGCGAGATCACGCCGGACGTGCAGCGCCTCGCCGATCTGTTCGTCGCGGCCGGGCTGAAGGCGCCGGTGCTCGACCGCATCCGCGACGAGATCTGGCTCAAGCTCTGGGGCAATGTCTGCTTCAACCCGATCAGCGCGCTGACCCATGCGACGCTCGACGTGATCTGCACTGATCCGTCCACGCGCGCGCTGTCACGCGCGATCATGATGGAGACGCAAGCCATCGCAGAGACCTTCGGCGTCAAATTCCGCGTCGACGTCGAGCGCCGCATCGAGGGCGCCCGCAAGGTCGGCGCGCACAAGACCTCGATGCTGCAGGACCTCGAGCGCGGCCGCCCCATGGAGATCGACCCGCTCGTCACCGTCGTGCAGGAGATGGGCCGCCTCACCGGCATCGCCACGCCTGCGCTCGACTCGGTGCTGGCGATGGTGACCCAGCGCGCCCGCATCGCCGGCCTCTATGACGGCGTCTCGACGCCATCGGATCCGCGCGCACTGGCGGTGGCGTGATGGCTGGCGAGATGAAGCAGTGGCTGCGTTTCCGCCACGCCGGCACGACCGGTTTCGGCACGCTGACGCCTGAGGGCATCAGCGTGCATGAGGGCGAGATGTTCGGCCGCAACGCCGCGACCGGCAAGATGCTGGCGCCGTCGGAGGTCGAGCTGCTCGCGCCCTGCGCGCCCAGCAAGATCATCGCGCTCTGGAATAATTTCCACGCGCTCGCGGCCAAGCTGAACCAGCCCGAGCCGCCGGAGCCGCTCTATCTGCTCAAGGCCACCACCACCATCACGACACCGGGCGCCGTGATCCGGCGGCCCTCTTATTACGACGGCAAGACCACCTATGAAGGCGAGCTCGGCATCGTCATCGGCAGGACCTGCGCCCGCGTCGCGCCTGGCGAGGCCGACAGCTTCATCTTCGGATACACCTGCGTCAACGACATCACCGCCAACGACATCCTGACCAGCGACCCCACCTTCCCGCAATGGGCCCGCGCCAAGGGCATCGACGATTACGGGCCGTTCGGCCCCGTCATCGCGACCGGCCTCGATCCGGCCAAGCTCGTGGTCCGCACCATCCTCAACGGCGCCGAGCGACAGAATTATCCGATCTCCGACATGATCTTCTCGGCGCAGCAGCTGGTGAGCAGGATCTCCCACGACATGACGTTGCTCCCCGGCGACCTCATTGCCGTCGGCACCTCGGTCGGCGTCGGCGTGATGAAGGAGGAGGTGAACACGGTGACGGTGGCCATCGACGGCATCGGCGAGCTCACCAACGAGTTTCGGCTGTAGGCGCAAGCACCGTCCCCCAGCCCGGATGCGCACCGCGACATTCGGAGGGTCTTCGCACGGTCCCGACTTATTCTTGCGGCACCGCGGCAAAATTGATCCGGCGCAAATCGCGCCGGCGCGGCCGCTTTTATCCTTCCCGGCAATCAATTTCAGACGCCAGGGAGGACGCCATGACGAATGCAGCCAATGCACTTCTGTGGACGGCTCTGTACTTTGCTCTCGCATTCGGGGCGATCTTCGTGGTCTGGTTCGCCGACAAGGCGCGCTCGAGCATCCTCGGGAAATAATAGCGCGCGCTCCCTCCACCCCCGGTGTCATCGCCCGGCTTGACCGGGCTATCCAGTACTCCGAGACGATTGTGATTGAGCCGACAGGCTGCGGCATACTGGACTCCCCGCCTTCGCGGCGAATGACGGCGGAGTACGTGGTGTCGTGCACGGCCGCCGAGTCCGGCTACGTCCATTCCGTCATGCCCGAGCGGAGCCCGCGTCCACCGGGAAAACCCGGCATTCCCCCCGCCCCTCCCACCGGCCAACGCAACCAACCGTGGATCGCGTGGCCCGAAACCACCCATAACCCTCCCCGCCCCTTGCGCTCGGTTCCGCTCTTGGCAATCATGGCCAAAATGTGTGCCGGCGTGAGGAATTCACGATGTGGCTGTTTTTCCTGGTTGCCTGGGTCGGCCTGCTGGCCGTCATCGCGGTCCTCGCCCAGCAGGCGTTCGGTTACGACATCAGTCACCTGCCCGCCTGGTTCGCGGCCCTGCCGGCGCCGCAGCGCATTGCGACCGGTATGATCCCCGTCCTGGCGCTGGCCCTGATCGGCGCCTCCGCCTGGCAGCTGTCGCGCCAGGATCGCAGCCTGAAGACGCTGCGCGACCGCCTGAAGAAGACCCGCGAGGACGTCGTCGTTGCCCACGCCCTGCAAAACCACCTCGACGCCACCGTCCAGCATTTGATCGAGAGCGATCCCCGCGAAGCGGTCTCCGCCCTGCACGACAAGCTCGGCGAGACCGAGCAGCGCGCCCTGCTCCAGCAGGGCCGCAACGAATCCACCGACATGCACGACCAGCTCGCCGAGATCCGTCGCCGCCAGCAGGCGCTGCGCGAGATGGTCGGCAAGGTCGCCGATCAGCGCCGTGCGGTCGAACCCGTCTTCACCGAGATCCGTGATCGCCAGAACCAGCTCGAACGCTCCCTGCACGATCTCGAGACCGACGATCGCAAGAACAACCTCGCCGACCGGCAGAGAGACATCGCGCGCGACGTGGCGGCGCTGCTGGGGCGGGTGAACGCGGTCCAGGACACATTTGCCGCTCTCAACCAGCACAAGGCGGATCTGGCGAAATCCCACGCCGAGCTGGCACCGCTGCGCGCCTCCGACGCCGGCATCAACGCCCTGATCGGCGAGCTCAGCCTCGACCATGACCACCTTGCCAAGATCATCGACGAGCTCGAGACCGGCGGCGAGACGCCGCTTCCCGCCCGCGTCGAGACGCTGTCGAAGAACAGAAACGAGATCGAGCAGCGCCTCGCCCGCATCGACGACAGCTTCAACATCCTCAAAGGCATCCGGCTCGACTTCGAGGAGCTCAGCCAGCGCCGGGCCCAGCTCGAGCGCGCGCTCGCCGACGTCGAGACCGATGCCGACGGCAAGAGCCTTGCCGAGCGCCAGAACGCGCTGAACGAGTTCGTCCTGCAGTCGCGCCAGCGCCTCGGCGCCTTGCAGGAGACGTTGGCAACGCTGAACGCCTTCAAGGCCGAGCTGTCGAAGTCGCAGGCCGACCTCGTCCCGCTCAAGGCCCCGGTGTTCGGCATCGAGGCCATGATCGCGGACGTCGGCGCCACCCGCGATCTGCTCGTGAAAACCGTCAGCGAGATCGAGACGAACGGCGACGTCACCCTCGCCTCGCGCGTCGATGCGCTAACCCTAAGCAAGCGCGAGGTCGAAGACCGCCTCGCCCGCATCTTCGAGAACTTCAACGCGCTCGACGCCCTGCGCAAGGACATCGGCGGCATCTTCGCGACGATCAGGAATAGCCTGAACCGGATCGGGTGAGGCGCCGCCCCCTCTTCGTGCTTCGCGGCAAATGGGAGCCACGAGCTATTTTCGTATCGCTCGGCTCGTGATACAATCTTGGCGCGAGTATTTAAATTCTGGTTCTCTCGGCTCGATCATCATTCCATCGCCGGCACCGACACGCCCATGCCGGCCGTCATTCATATTCGGAGGACGCGTCCATGGCCGCTCGGAAAGCCACCAAGTCCGCCAAGAAGACCAAATCCAAAGCAAAGGCGTCGAAATCAAAGACGTCGAAATCAAAGACGTCAAAATCAAAGACGTCAAAATCAAAGTCCAAGGCGAAGAAGGCCGCGGCCAAATCCAAATCGGTGAAGCCCAAACAAGCTCAGCCCAAAAAAGCGAAATCCAAAGCGACCAAGTCTAAAGCGACCAAGTCCAAAACGGGCAAGAAGGCGGGCAAGGCGAAGAAGACCAAGACCGGTGCGTCCAAAACAAAACAGACCACCACAGGCAAGACTGCAAAGAAGACCGGCACATCGCCCAAGCCGCCAGCCTCGACATCACCGCCGGTCACCTCACCGCCACCTGCCCCTTCAAATCCGTCCCCCGGCGCACCATCGGGGTTCCAGGTCGTTGGTACCAATGCCAATGCGCCGTTCTCGTTGAAACTGCATCGCGGCGACGGCATGACGCTGATCGCGATGAACTGGAAGAATGGCCGGCCACCGCAGAATCTCGTCGGGTTCGCCATCGAGTACCGGGAGCCCGGCGGCAGCCAGTTTTTTGCGCTGAACAACCGGCTCGGCTTCCTCGATGCCTCCGGCCACGTCAATCCCGACAAGCTTTCGACCCTGCAATCGCCAATCCAGAAATTCCGCTGGGTGCATTTCCCGCGCAACGCCGAACTCGTCGGTGACTTCATCTATCGCGTCACGCCGATGTTCATGGACGCGCAAGGCAGCCTCAGCAAGGGCGAGCCTCAACAGGCACCGATCCAGCTTGCGCGCGAGACCTATCCGGGAATCGCCAACGTCACCTTCACCCGTGGCTTCGTCTCGTCGCAGGCCTTCGTCGACCGCTATCTGAAGCACGGCCCGATCAACACGCTGGTTGCGCCGCGCGCCGCTGGCGGGCTCGACTTCAAGCCGACACATCCTGACACGCAGGCCGCATTGGCCTGGATGGGCTTTGAGGCGCGCGCCGCGATCCTGGAAACCCTCGATCAAGCGATCGCCGACCATGCCGAGGTCCGCGTCGTTGCCTACGATTTCAACCTGCCGGAGCTCCTCGATCGCCTCGTCCAGCTCGGCCCGCTCCTCAAGATCATCATTGACGACAGCGATAAGCATGGCGAAGACAATTCCGCGGAAACCGCCGCGGAGAGCCGCTTGGTCGCCTCGGCCGGGCGCGCGAACGTGCTACGCCAGCATATGGGCAACCTCCAGCACAACAAGACGATCGCGGTAAAGGGGCCGACCGTGAAGAAAGTGGTGTTCGGCTCGACCAACCTGTCCTGGCGCGGCTTCTACGTTCAGGCAAACAACGCCCTGGTGGTGACCGGCCAGAGGCCGGTTGATCTCGCATTCGAAGCATTCGACAGCTACGTCGCCAAGAGCAACAGCGTCGCGGGCTTCGGCGCAACGCCCTCCGCTGACTGGCAGGATTTGAAACTTGCCGGCATCGACGCCAAGGTGGCGTTCTCCCCGCACAGCGCCGCCAACGCCAAGCTCAGCGAGATCGCGACAGACTTGAAGAGCACGACGTCATCGCTGCTCTATTCGCTCGCCTTCCTTTTCCAGACAGGAGGCAAGGTGCGCGAGGTCATCGACAGCCTCACCGAGGACAGCAACGTCTTCGTCTACGGCATCTCCGACAAGGAAGTCGGCGGCATCGACGTGCAGGACCCTAACGGCAACGTCACGCCGGTGTTCGCCGAGGAGCTTGGCGAGAACGTGCCCGAGCCCTTCAAGTCGGAGCCGACAGGTGGAACTGGTACGCGCATGCACCACAAGTTCACCGTGATCGACTTCGACAAGCCGACGGCGCGGGTCTATCTCGGATCCTATAATTTCTCCGAACCCGCCGATCGCCAGAACGGTGAAAATCTCCTGATCATCAAGGACCGGCGCATCGCCGTGTCCTACATGATCGAGGCACTGAGCATTTTCGATCACTACTCGTTCCGGGTCGCTGTCAAGAAGGCCAACGCGGAGAACAAGAAGCTGCATCTGGCGCGGCCGCCGGGCCCGGGCGAAAGGCCGTGGTTTGAAGACGACTTCACCGTCGGGCACAAGATCAAGGATCGACTGCTGTTTTCCTGAAGGTTGACGGAAATTCCGGGGATGGGTCGCGCGAAGCGAACCCCATCCCGCGGATGGCTGCGGCTCGGGCAGGGTCGCCCAACTCGGAAACATCCAGATACATCACATCTGCGCGCGTCAGACATATGCCGCTGACATGCCCCGTGCGCGCCGCAACTTGGACGCATTCGGACGTCCATCTCCGAGGCGTGTCTGGGGGCACGGCATGGCCGTGTTTGGACCAAACCTTCTAGGGGTATCGCTGTGAAGAAGATTGTATTTGCTCTGGGTGCCACGCTTGCTCTGGTGACGGCTGCGAACGCTGCGGATCTGCCGCGCCGCCAGCCCGTGCCGGTCTATCCGGCCGAGCAGGCGCCGATCGGCAAGATGCCGATTGGCAAGAGCCCGGTTGGAAAGGCCCCGATCGGCAAGGCGCCGGGCCCCGTCGCCGCGCGCTACTGACGCGCAACAGATCAAGCGCAGAATCTGTGTGAGCGGCCGACAGTCGAGGGGCGCAGCGTGACGAACAAACCTGAACGATCGGGACCCTGCATCCTTGCGGGGTTTGCGCTCGCGGCCATGATCGCGTGTACGACGCCCTCGGCCTCGGCCCATGAAGCGAACAAGCGCGTTGCCGATGCGAACGCGCTTGCCACGACCGACACCGTATCACGACCGGCGCCGCAATCGACGCGGCGCCCCGTCGCGCGCGCGGAGAAAGGTCCCTACTACGTCGACTTCCGTGCGCGGACCGCCGCGAGCTGGGGTCATGCCTTCATCTGGTACGGCAAGACCAGCGAGAAGGCCGTCGAGGTTGCGGGCCTGACGCCGGCCGGCGACACGCTGGCCTACGTGCTCGGTCACATCACCTTTGTGCCGTCCGAGACCGGCGCCAGCTACGGCGATCTCGATCCCGAATATCTGACCGCGAGCTATCGCGTCTACCTGAACGAAGCCGACGCCAAGCGTGTGTTCGCCTACATCAAGAAGAAGCAGGCGAACTCGCCAGTGTGGAACGCCGAGACCATGAACTGCACCGGCTTCATCGGCGACATCGCCGAATTCATGGGCCTCGAGGTCCCCAACCGCTGGCAGCGCCCGGAAAACTTCGTCAACCGCCTCAAGGAAATGAACGGCGGCCGCCAGATGGTGCGGCTGTCGGCGGAATAATTGTTCGCTCCACACTCGGTGCCATTGCCCGCCAAGGCGGGCAATCCAATGTTCCAGAGACGGCCAGGCCAGAGCCGGGAAGCCCCGGCGTACTGGATACGCCGCCTTCGCGGGGTATGACGGCGGAGTGACCGGACAGACCTCATAGCCCCGGCCGTCATTGCGAGGAGCGTAGCGACGAAGCAATCCAGAATATTTCCGCGGAGGGATTCTGGATTGCTTCGCTACGCTCGCAATGACGGGGTGAAGGACCGGAGCAAACCGCCGCCCTGCTGTCGTCCTGGCGAAAGCCAGGACCCATTACCCCGGTCAGCTTTGTCGAAGCGTGCTGTGGCCCTCATCGCGCAAAACATCATCTCCCTGTGAATGGGTCCTGGCTTTCGCTGGGACGACGGCGGTGAATGCAGCGAGCGGCGCCCCGATTGTCCGCCCCACGGAATCACCATCACGGCCCGCATGATCGCCCCGCCCTCACCGCACGCCCGCGCAATAGACTTTTGCCATCCCCGGCGGCATCCTTCCCGTCATCAACCGACAACAGAGCCTGCGGGCCACCCAGGGGGAAACACATCCATGTTGAAGACACGGTTCACTGAACTCGTCGGCGTCGAGCACCCGATCGTCCAGGGCGGCATGCAATGGGTGGGGCGCGCCGAGCTGGTTGCCGCGGTCGCCAATGCCGGCGCGCTCGGCTTCATCACGGCGCTGACGCAGCCGACGCCGGAGGACCTCACCAAGGAGATCGCGCGCTGCCGTGACCTCACCGACAAGCCGTTCGGCGTCAACCTCACCATCCTGCCCGCGATCAAGCCGCCGCCTTACGCCGAATACCGCGCCGCCATCATCGAGGCCGGCATCAAGGTGGTCGAGACCGCCGGCAACAAGCCGCAGGAGCATGTCGACGAGTTCAGGAAGCACGGCGTCAAGGTCGTGCACAAATGCACCAGCGTCCGCCACGCGCTTTCGGCCGAGCGCATGGGCGTCGACGCCATCTCGATCGACGGGTTCGAATGCGCCGGCCACCCCGGCGAGGACGACACGCCCGGCCTGATCCTGATCCCGGCCGCCGCCAACAAGGTCAAGATCCCGATGATCGCCTCCGGCGGTTTTGCCGACGCCCGCGGTCTCGTGGCGGCGCTGGCGCTGGGTGCCGAGGGCATCAACATGGGCACCCGCTTCATGGCGACCAAGGAAAGCCCGATCCACCAGCTCATCAAGGAGAAGATCGTCGCCAATGACGAGCGCGAGACCGAGCTGATCTTCCGTACCATGCGCAACACCTCACGCGTCGCCAAGAACGAGATCTCGACCAAGGTCGTCGCGATGGAGAAGGAAGGCGCCAAGTTCGAGGACATCCGCGAGCTCGTCGCAGGCGCCCGCGGCAAGATGGTCTATGCGACCGGCAATTCCGACGAGGGCATCTGGTCGGCCGGCCAGGTCCAGGGCCTGATCCAGGACATCCCGACCTGCGGCGAACTCATCTCGCGCATCGTGCGGGAAGCCGAAGCCATCATCCGCAGCCGGCTCGAAGGCATGATCGTTCAGCCGCAACGCGAAGCCGCGGAGTGATCCCTTTCTTTCCCCTCTCCCCGCAAGCGGGGAGGGGCGAAGAGCGGCATCGAACTTCATCTGCAAACTCAATTGAGTTCGAGGAAACACATGAAAGCTTACGTCTACGGTCCTGAAGGCGCTCGGATTTCCGACGTCGCTCAACCAAAACCTAAGGGCACGCAAGTGCTGGTACGCGTCCGCGCCTGCGGTCTCAATCGCGCCGACACCGGCATGCGCAAGGGCCACGTGCATGGCGCCGCCGGCGGCGTCGGCACCGTGCTCGGCATGGAATGGGCGGGCGAGGTCGCCGAGCTCGGACCGGATGCGAAAGGCGTCAAGGTCGGCGATCGCATCATGGGCTCCGGCGGCGCGGCGTTTGCCGAGTACACGCTGGCCGATCACGGCCGGCTGTTCAACGCCCCCTCGAACATGAATTTCGAGGAGGCGGCCACCCTGCCCGTCGCACTCGCGACCATGCACAATGCCGTCGTCACCGTCGGCGGCGTCCAGCCCGGCCAGAGCGTTCTGATCCAGGGCGCCAGCTCCGGCGTCGGCCTGATGGCGATGCAGATCGCGCGACTCAAAGGCGCCAAGCTCGTGATCGGCTCGTCGACCGATCCCTATCGGCGCGGCCGACTGAAGGACTATGGCGCCGACCTCGCCGTCGACTCCTCTGATCCCAAATGGGTCGACCAGGTGCTGGCGGCGACGAACGGCGAAGGCGTCGACCTCATCGTCGACCAGGTCTCCGGCAAGGTCGCGAACCAGAACCTCGCCGCGACCAGGGTGAAAGGCCGCATCGTCAATGTCGGCCGGCTCGGCGGCACCCATGCCGATTTCAACTTCGACCTGCATGCCGCGCGTCGCATCGACTATGTCGGCGTCACCTTCCGCACCCGCACCATCGAGGAGGTCCGGGAGATCTTCGCGGAGGTCAGGAAGGACATCTGGGGCGCCGTCGAATCGCGAAAACTGCAGCTGCCGATCGACAAGGTCTATCCGTTCGACCAGATTGACGAGGCGTTCGCGCACATGGAGGCGAACAAGCACCTCGGGAAGATCGTGGTGACGCTGTAAGGAGCGCGGCGGCGGGAGAAGAGTGACAGCCCACCCCTCTCTCCACTCGTCATGGCCGGGCCTGACCCGGCCATCCACGTCTTACGGCTCGGTACGAATGACGTGGATGCCCGGGACAAGCCCGGGCATGACGAATCTGGCGGCCCCGCTCCTGCAAATCACTCGCGACTACTCCTGTGGATCATCACTTGATGTCCCGCGCCGCCCTGCTAAATCCCCCGCCATGACCTCCCATCACGACAAAACCTCGGTCGCGGCCATCTCGATCTTTGCCAGCGGCGGCATGGCAGCGGCCAAATTTGCGGTCGGGATCGCGATCGGCTCGCTGGCGCTGATCTCCGAGGCCTTGCACTCCTCGATCGACCTCGTCGCCACCATCATCACCTGGGCCGTGGTGCGGGTGTCGGATAAGCCGGCGGACGACGAGCACCATTACGGCCACGGCAAGCTGGAGAGCATCTCCGCGCTCGGCGTGACCGCCCTGCTCTACGTGCTTGCCGGCGGCATCCTGGTCGAGTCCTATAGCCGGCTGAGCGAGGGAACCCCGCCGCCGACCATCTCGGCCGTGCCATTCGTCGTGCTGGTGATCGACATCGTCGTCAATCTTTGGCGCGCCCGCGCCCTGCACCGCGCCGCACGCGAGACGCGGAGCCAGGCGCTGGCGGCCGACGCGCTGCATTTCGCCTCCGACGTGATGGGCTCGTTCGCCGTGATCGTGGGCCTGATCCTCGCCGCGCTCGGCTTCTGGTGGGGCGACGCCGCGGCGGCGGCCGCCGTCGCCGTGATGATCGCCGCTCTCGGCCTGCGCATGGCCGGCTCGACCGTGCAGACGCTGGTCGACCGCGCCCCGGAAGGCGCGCAGGAAAAGGCCACGGCCGCGATCCGGAGCGTGCCCGGCGTGATCGAGGTCGAGCGCTTGCGCGTGCGCATGGTCGGTGCGACCACCTTCATCGACACCATCGCAAAGGTACCGCGGACCTATCCGATCGACCGCGTCGAGGAGATCAAGCGCAGGGCGCACGCAGCCGTCGACCAGGCGTTCGGCGATGCCGACCTCTCCTTCACCCCGGTCCCGGTCGCGCGCGACAACGAGACCGTCCGCGACCGCATCATGGTGATCGCGCGCAATTCGGGCCTCGCCATCCATCATGTCACGGTGCACGATCTGGGGAAGATTCAAGATTTGGCCAAGCTGATCGTCAGCATCGACCTCGAGGTCGATGGCGCCATGCAGCTCGATGCGGCCCACGACGTCGCCAACAGCCTGGAGCGCAACATCCAGGAAGAGTTCGGCGAGGACGTCGAGGTCGACGTCCATATCGAGCCGCTGGAACCGGAGCTGCCGTTCGGGGTCGATGCCGCGCCTGAGCGGGTGCGGACGATCGCCGCCGCGCTGACGGAGTATGCCGCCGGCGGCGAGATCCACGACATCCATAATGTCCGTGTTCGCAACACCGATGCCGGCGAGATCGTCAACTTCCACTGCCGTGCCACGCCGTCGATGAGCGTGATCAAGGTGCACGAGCATGTCGACGCCATCGAGCGCGCGTTGCGGCGTGCGTTCCCGAGCGTGAAGCGTGTGATCAGCCACGCGGAACCACCGCGCGGTTGACGAGGCAAGAGAGACGAAGAGCGTGCGCGGAGTCACACGTTCTCGTTTCGGACTCCTCCCGCCCGTGCGTTTGCGGACGCGCGAGACGCAAACTGCGCGCTGGATAAGAATAATTTCGCGTTAACGATTCGTTGACTCTCGACAGCCCGCGAAAACTGGATTCAAATCGCTGTGATTCGGAAGCGATGTGGGGCTGCTTCCGGACTTCAGTTGCAAGCTGGTTTTCAGGGGGCCGAAGGCATGTCGCGTGCAGACGCCGCGAACGCGTGCGTCCAATCCGATTCGATCAAGGGATTGGCGCAATCGATCGCGAAACCTGCCTATCATCGGCTCTTGATCGCAGAGCCGGCGCTTCGTCGCGCCGTGCCGACGCTCATCATTGCGTTCCTGATCACGATCTGCCTCGGCGCATTCGTGCAGGTCGTCGATCAGACGCGCCAGAAGCGACTGGTGATCCGCCACGACATCACCGCGCTCGCCGATCTGCTCGCCGAACGCATCGACCGTCTCACCTTCGTGCGGCAGGAGCGGCTCAAGAACATCGAGAACCTGCCGACGCTGCTGCCCGACCTGATCCCATCCTGGGGCTCGGCCTCGGGCCGCCACGTCATCGTCACCTCGGCCGGCATCGACCGCCGCGTCCTCGCCCGCATCCCGGTCGACAGCGATCCCGCCGGCAACGACCGCCTGCTCGACGCCATCACGACCGCTCAACTGCTCGCGGCACCGACGCGCGACGGCAACATCGCCGACATGACCCTGCCGAACGGCAACGCCGCGATGGCGACCTCACGGCAGATCAAGTCGCTGCCGGGCTTCGTCACCGTGATCCAGGAACGCAACGAGCCGATCTGGGGCTCGGACGCCGCACTCTCCGTGACGCTGTCGGCGACGACGGGCTTCGTCGTCCTGATCCTCGGCTTCGCCTTCCACTGGCAGTCCACCCGCGCCCGCGAGGGCGACCTCATCAACGACGCCGTCCGCGGCCGGATCGACACCGCGCTCAACCGCGGCCGCTGCGGACTCTGGGATTGGGACCTGTCGCGCGGCCGGATCTTCTGGTCACAATCGATGTTCTCGATGCTCGGTCTCGACGGCCGCAACGAACTTCTCACCTTCGGCGAAGTCAACGCGCTGGTGAAGTCCGACGACATCGACCTGTTCGCGATCGCCGATCAGCTCATCTCCGAGAAGATCGACCATATCGACCAGACCTTCCGCATGCAGCACGTCGACGGCCACTGGATCTGGCTCCGCGTCCGCTGTGAAAAGACCCGCGGCGCGACCGATTCCAGCGTGCACCTGATCGGCATCGCCGTTGACATTACCGAGCAGAAGAGCCTCGCCGAGCGCACCGTCGAAGCCGACCTGCGTCTGCGCGACGCGATCGAGACCATTCCGGAGGCCTTCGTGCTGTGGGACGCCAGCGATCGCCTCGTGCTCTGCAACTCGCACTTCCAGCGCCTGCACAAGCTGCCCGACAGCGCCGTCATTCCCGGCACCTCCTACGAGACCGTGCTCGAGGTCGGCCGCATGCCGGAGGTGCGCACCCGCCACAACGAGACCGCGAGCCAGGGTCCGGGCGCGCGCACCTTCGAGGCGCAGCTCGACGACGGCAGCTGGCTGCACATCAGCGAGCGCCGCACCAAGGACGGCGGCTACGTCTCGGTCGGCACGGACATCACCCGCATCAAGGAGCACGAGCAGAAGCTGGTCGACAACGACCTGCGCCTGCGTGCCACCGTCATCGACCTCAAGCGCTCGCAGGCGGCGCTGGAGCGCCAGGCGGTCGAGCTCGCCGATCTCGCCGAGAAGTACCAGCGCGAGAAGACCCGCGCCGAGGAAGCCAACCAGACCAAGTCGAAGTTCCTCGCCAATATGAGCCACGAGCTGCGCACGCCGCTCAACGCCATCATCGGCTTCTCCGAGATCATGGGCTCGGGCATGTTCGGCGAGCTCGGCAGCGAGAAGTACCAGGAATACTGCCAGGACATCCTGACCAGCGGCCACTACCTGCTCGAGGTCATCAACGACATCCTCGACATGTCCAAGATCGAGGCCGGCCGCATGAAGCTCGACATGGAAGAGCTCGACCTGTCGCGGACGTTGGCGGAGTCCCTGCGCGTCGTCACCGGCCGGGCCCAGGACAAGAACATCACGCTCGATGCCGACATCGCAAAGTCGATCTCCGTCGTCGCCGACCGCCGCGCCACCAAGCAGATCATCGTCAACCTGCTGTCCAACGCCGTGAAGTTCACGCCGGACGGCGGACGCGTCGTGGTGCGCAGCCGGCAGCTCGACGACCGCATCGTGCTGATGATCGCCGACACCGGCATCGGCATCGCCCCGCATTCGCTGGCGCGGCTCGGCCGTCCATTCGAGCAGGTCGAGAGCCAGCTCACCAAGACTTATCATGGCTCGGGCCTCGGCCTTGCCATCGCCCGCTCGCTGGCCCAGCTCCATGGCGGCTCGATGCGGCTGCGCTCCAGGCTCGAGGTCGGCACCGTCGTCCGCGTGACCCTGCCGCGCGACGCGATCAAGGCAGCGGCCGGGATATCGGTCGCGGCTTGAATCTGAATCAGCTTTGGTTGAATCGAAGCGGCCGAAGACCCCCTCCGGTAGGGTGGGCAAAGGCGCACTTGCGCCGTGCCCACGCTGTGTTGGATTGACACGGCTAAACCGCGTGGGCACGCTTCGCTTTGCCCACCCTACAAGGCTGCCCCGATAGCCCCTACAGCTGCAGCGACGGCGCGACCTCACGCGCGACGTTGACCAGCGCCGCGATCAGCGGCGTCATCGGATCGCGCTGGGGGATCACCATGCCGATGCTGTAATTGACCTCGGGGTCGACGATCGGGATCGAGCGCACCGTGTCGGACAGGCCGAGCGTCTCGGCCAGCTTGGCCGGCATCACGCTGGCCCAGCGCCCCGTCTTCACATGCGTGAACAGCACGAGCAGCGAATTCGAGGTCAAGGTCGGCGTCGCCTCCGCCCCGACAGAGCGCAGCGCGCGGTCGATGATGCGGCGGTTCTGCATGTCAGGCGTCAGCAGGCACAGCGGCACCTGCCCGACCTCCTTCCAGGTCACCGTCTCTCGATCACCGAACATACCGTCCGGCGACGTCAGCAAACGATAGCTCTCGTTGTAGAGCGGAATGGTGCGCACCTTGCCGATCGGCTCGTTCTCGATATACGTCAGCCCCGCATCCACCTCGAGATTTTCGAGCAATCCCAGCACCTCCGACGAGGTCGTCGAGCGGATGCTGAAACGCACCTCGGGATGCCGGGCGCGGAACGGCGTCGTCAGCGCGGCGACCATGCCGAGCACGGTCGGGATCGCCGCAATGCGGATCTCGCCGGAGAGCTGATGCTTCAACCCGTTGATCTCGTCGCGCATCGCGCGGGCATCGCCCACGATCCGCCGTGCCCAGTCGAGCGCGCGCTCGCCTTCGGGCGTAAAGCCCTGGAAGCGGGACCCACGCTGGACCAGCATCACGCCGAGGATCTCCTCGAGCTGCTTCAATCCGGTCGACATGGTCGGCTGCGTCACGCCGCAGACCTCCGCCGCGCGTCCGAAATGCCGCTCCTTGGCCAGCGCAAGCAATAGTTCAAGCTTGTCGATCAACCGGTCGTCCCCTCGAATTCTCGTCTGGCATGCAAGCTAGCATGCCGGCCCTGCACCAACACGCAAAAACCGGCAGCCGATCCGACTTTCATTGGCAATTCTTATCGATCGATCGCGGTTGCAAATCGATCGGAATTCGCAATCGCAGCACGGGACCGCTTTATTGATCTTCGAATGATTCCAATTAGTTTACGCCCAGGAAACGCTCAGGTTGAGAACGACGAATGACAGCGGTTTGTGAGCCTTGGAACGAGACGCGCGGCGCCGAGATCATCGCCGAACATGCCGACCAGGAGGGGGCGACGCTGGTCATCCTGCATGCGCTGCAGGAGGCGTTTGGCTACATACCAGAGGCGGCCATTCCCATGGTGGCGCAGGCGCTCAATCTGTCGCGCGCCGAAGTGCATGGCGTGTTCACGTTCTATCATGATTTCCGCCACAAGCCGGCCGGCCGCCACGTGCTGAAGCTGTGCCGCGCGGAGGCTTGCCAGGCCGCGGGCGGCGATGCGCTGGCGGCGCACGCGGAAGCAAAGCTCGGCGTGTCGCTCGGCAACACCACGCCCGACGATCGCGTCACGCTGGAGCCGATCTACTGCCTCGGCCTGTGCGCGACCGCACCGTCCGCAATGCTCGACGGCCGCCTGATCGGCCGGCTCGACCAGAAGCGCCTCGATGCCCTCGTTGCGGAGGCCCAGCGATGAGCATGCGGCTATTTGTTGCACGTGATGCCGGCGCGCTTGCCGTCGGCGCCGACGAGGTTGCGCTGGCACTGGAGCAGAACGCGGCCAAGCGCGGCATTCAGATCGAGATTATCAGAACCGGCTCGCGCGGCATGTACTGGCTGGAGCCGCTGGTCGAGGTGGCGACGCCGCAGGGCCGCATCGCCTTCGGTCCGGTCGCGGAAGCCGACGTGCCTTCCCTGCTCGATGCGCTAGCGAACAACACGCCGCATCTCTTGCGGCTCGGTGCGACCGAGGAGATCCCCTGGCTGAAGCGCCAGACCCGTCTCACCTTCGCCCGCTGCGGCGTGATCGACCCGCGCTCGCTTGACGATTACCGCGCCCATGGCGGCTACAAGGGGCTGGAGCGCGCATTGTCGCTCGGACCTGATGCGATCCTCAACGAAGTCACAGCATCCGGCCTGCGCGGCCGCGGCGGCGCGGGCTTTCCCACCGGCATCAAGTGGAAGACCGTCGCGCATGCGAAGGCCGATCGCAAGTTCATCGTCTGCAACGCCGACGAAGGCGACAGCGGCACCTTCGCCGACCGCATGATCATGGAAGGCGATCCCTTCCTGGTGATCGAGGGCATGACCATCGCCGGCCTCACCGTCGGCGCGACCAAGGGCTACATCTACATCCGCAGCGAATATCCGCACGCGGTCGAGGCCATGAAGGCGGCGATCGAGGCGGCCAGGCGCGGCGGCTATCTCGGCGACAAGATCGGGGGCTCGACCTACAGCTTCGATCTCGAAGTGCGCGTCGGTGCCGGCGCCTATGTTTGCGGCGAGGAGACCTCGCTGCTGGAGAGCCTGGAAGGCCGCCGCGGCATCGTGCGGGCCAAACCGCCGCTGCCGGCCCATCACGGCCTGTTCGGCAAGCCCACCGTCATCAACAACGTGCTGTCGTTTGCGGCCGTCCCCTTCATCCTCGCCGAGGGCGCCAAGGCCTATGCCGATTTTGGCATGGGCCGCTCGCGCGGAACGATGCCGATCCAGCTCGCCGGCAACATCCGTCATGGCGGGCTGTTCGAGACCGCGTTCGGCGTGACGCTTGGCGAACTCGTCGACGACATCGGCGGCGGCACCTTCACCGGCCGCCCCGTGCGCGCGGTGCAGGTCGGCGGTCCGCTCGGCGCCTATTTCCCCCGCGCGCTGTTCGACACGCCGTTCGACTACGAGGCCTTCGCCGCACGCGACGGCCTGATCGGTCATGGCGGCATCGTCGTGTTCGACGACAGCGTCGACATGCGCCGGCAGGCGCGCTTCGCGATGGAGTTCTGCGCGATCGAGTCCTGCGGCAAGTGCACGCCCTGCCGGATCGGCTCGACCCGCGGCGTCGAGACCATCGAGAAGATCATCAACGGCGAGCGCGTCCATGAAAACCTCGCGCTCGTGGAGGACCTCTGCAACACCATGAAATTCGGCTCGCTCTGCGCGCTCGGCGGCTTCACGCCCTACCCCGTGCTCAGCGCGTTGAAGCACTTCCGGGAGGATTTTGTCCCGGCACCGACCACGCTTCAGGCCGCGGAATAGGAGAACGACGATGTCTTTGATCGAAGAAATCGACTACGGCACGCCGCGCTCGAAGTCGGAGACGATGGTGACGTTGACCATCGACGGCAACCAGGTCACGGTGCCCGAGGGCACCTCGATCATGCGCGCCGCGATGGACGCGGGGCACCAGATCCCGAAACTCTGCGCGACCGACATGGTCGACGCTTTCGGCTCCTGCCGCCTCTGCCTCGTCGAGATCGAGGGCCGCGCCGGCACGCCGGCGTCCTGCACCACGCCTGTGATGCCCGGCCTCGTCGTGCACACCCAGACCGAACGGCTGAAGAAGCTGCGCAAGGGCGTGATGGAGCTCTACATCTCCGACCATCCGCTCGACTGCCTGACCTGCGGCGCCAATGGCGATTGCGAATTGCAGGACATGGCCGGTGCCGTCGGCCTGCGCGACGTGCGCTACGGCTATGAGGGCGAGAACCACGTCTTTGCCAGATCTCACGGCTGCGACAACGACCACTGGATGCCGAAGGACGAGTCCAACCCGTACTTCTCCTATGATCCCTCCAAGTGCATCGTCTGCTCGCGCTGCGTCCGCGCCTGCGAGGAGGTGCAAGGCACCTTCGCGCTGACCATCTCCGGCCGCGGCTTCGACAGCCGGGTCTCGCCGGGCATGAGCGAGAGCTTCCTCGGCTCCGAGTGCGTCTCCTGCGGCGCCTGCGTGCAGGCCTGCCCGACCGCGACGCTGACCGAAAAATCCGTGATCGAGATCGGCCAGCCCGAGCATTCGGTCGTCACCACCTGCGCCTATTGCGGCGTCGGCTGCGCCTTCAAGGCCGAGATGCGCGGCGAGGAAGTGGTGCGCATGGTGCCCTACAAGGACGGCAAGGCCAATCGCGGCCATTCCTGCGTCAAGGGTCGCTTCGCCTGGGGTTACACCAATCACAAGGAACGCATTCTGAAACCCATGATCCGCGACCGGATCGAGGATCCCTGGAAGGAAGTGTCCTGGGACGAAGCGTTCTCGTTTGCCGCGGCGAAGATGCGAGGCATCCAGCAGAAATACGGCCGCGACGCCATCGGCGGTATCACCTCCTCACGCTGCACCAACGAAGAGACCTATCTGGTGCAGAAGCTGATCCGCGCCGGCTTCGGCAACAACAATGTCGACACCTGCGCCCGCGTCTGCCACTCGCCGACCGGCTATGGCCTCGCCACCACCTTCGGCACCTCCGCAGGCACGCAGGATTTCGACTCGGTCGAGGACACCGACGTCGTGGTCGTGATCGGTGCCAACCCGGCCTCCGCTCACCCGGTGTTCGCCTCGCGGCTGAAGAAGCGGTTGCGCCAGGGCGCCAAGCTGATCGTGATCGATCCGCGTCGCACCGAGATGGTGGAAGCGCCGCACGTGAAGGCGCTCCACCTGCCCCTGATGCCCGGCACCAACGTCGCGGTCATGACCGCGATCGCGCATGTCATCGTCACCGAGGGCCTCGTCAACGAGACCTTCGTGCGCGAGCGCTGCGACTGGACCGAGTTCGAGGAATGGGCGGCCTTCGTCGCGCAGCCGAACAACAGCCCGGAAGCCACCGCCATCCTCACCGGCGTCGATCCGAAGGATCTGCGCGAGGCGGCCCGCACCTATGCCACCGGGGGCAACGGCGCGATCTATTACGGCCTCGGCGTCACCGAGCACAGCCAGGGCTCGACCACCGTGATCGCGATCGCCAACCTTGCGATGGCGACCGGCAATATCGGCCGTCCCGGCGTCGGCGTGAACCCGCTGCGCGGACAGAACAACGTGCAGGGCTCCTGCGACATGGGCTCGTTCCCGCACGAGCTGCCCGGCTACCGCCACATCTCGGGCGATGCCGTGCGCGACCAGTTCGAGGCGCTGTGGAACGTCAAGCTCAACCCCGAGCCGGGCCTGCGCATTCCCAACATGTTCGATGCCGCGGTCGAAGGCACGTTCATGGGCATCTACGTGCAGGGCGAGGACATCCTGCAGTCCGACCCCAACACCAGCCACGTCGTGGCAGCGCTGTCGGCGATGGAATGCGTCATCGTTCACGACCTCTTCCTGAACGAGACCGCGAACTACGCCCATGTCTTCCTGCCCGGCTCGAGCTTCCTCGAGAAGGACGGCACCTTCACCAACGCCGAACGCCGCATCCAGCGCGTCCGCAAGGTGATGACGCCGAAGAACGGCATGGCCGACTGGGAGGTCACCATCGGCCTTGCCAAGGCGATGGGCTTCGAGATGACGTACAGCCACCCCTCCGAGATCATGGACGAGATCGCGGCGCTGACGCCGACCTTCGCCGGCGTCTCCTACGCCAAGCTCGACGAGCTCGGCTCGGTGCAGTGGCCCTGCAATGAGAAGGCACCGGAGGGCACGCCGGTGATGCATATCGACGGCTTCGTCCGCGGCAAGGGCAAGTTCGTCGTGACCGAGTATGTCGCAACCGACGAGCGCACCGGCCCGCGCTATCCGCTGCTGCTCACCACCGGCCGCATCCTCAGCCAATACAATGTCGGCGCGCAGACGCGGCGCACCGAGAACGTGGTCTGGCACGCCGAGGACCGCCTCGAGATCCATCCGCACGACGCCGAGCAGCGCGGCGTGCGCGACGGCGACTGGGTGCGGCTGAAGAGCCGCGCGGGCGAGACCACGCTGCGTGCGGAGATCACCGATCGCGTCGCGCCCGGTGTCGTCTACACCACCTTCCACCATCCGGATACGCAGGCCAACGTCATCACGACCGACTATTCGGACTGGGCGACCAACTGCCCCGAATACAAGGTCACGGCGGTGCAGATCTCGCCGTCGAACGGCCCGTCCGACTGGCAGAAGGCGTATGACGCTCAGGCGCGTCAATCCCGCCGCATCGTACCGGCCGAGGCCGCGGAGTAAGCCGCATGCACGTGCCCGTCCAGGCCATCGACCGCGAGATCTGGCGCGACGACGCCGCGTCCGAAGGCGTGCGGCTGATCCCGGAGGAGACGCCGCTGGCATTGACCTATAATGGCGGCACTTATGCCGTGATGATGGGGACGCCACAGAACCTGGAAGACTTTGCCGTCGGCTTCAGCCTGGACGAAGGCATCATCAAGTCGGTCGACGACATCAAGTCGCTCGACATCGTTCGCCTCGACGACGGCATCGAGCTCAGGATGTGGCTTGCACCTGATGATGCAGCGCTCATCAGCGAGCGCCGTCGCCACGTCGCCGGCCCCACCGGCTGCGGCATCTGCGGCATCGAGTCCATCGCCGAAGCCGTCCGCCCGGCGGCGTTGGTGCCGCAGGGGCAGACCTTCACGCCGGAAGAGATCATGGCGGCGATGCAGGCAATCGCGCCGCTGCAATCGATCAACCTGCAGACCCGCGCCGTTCACGCCGCCGCGTTCTGGTCCCCATCGGGCAACATCGTCGCGCTGCGCGAGGATGTCGGCCGCCACAACGCGCTCGACAAGCTCGCCGGTGCCCTCGCGCGCAGCCGCAACGAGGCAAGCGGCGGCATGGTGCTGCTGACCAGCCGCGTTTCGGTCGAGATGGTGCAGAAGACCGCCGCGATCGGCGCGCCAGTGATGGTCGCGGTGTCCGCGCCCACCGCGCTCGCCGTGCGCACCGCGGAAGCCGCCGGCATCACGCTGATCGCCATTGCCCGCCAGGACGGGTTTGAAGTGTTTTCGCATGGTGAGCGGATCGTCGCCCGCCATGCCACGGAGGTTGCCGATGTCGCCTGACCGCCTGATCTACATGGCCAACCAGATCGGCAAGTTCTTCCAGAGCCAAGGGCACAGCAAGGCCGTGCCGGGGATTGCCGAGCACATCAAGAAATTCTGGGATCCCCGGATGAAGCGCGCGATCTTTGCCCATCTCGACGCCGGTGGCGCAGGGCTCGCGCCTGACGTGCGCGAGGCGCTCACCTCGCTGAAGCAGACGACGACGCTTCCAGCAGCGTCCTGAACACGCGCCGCACCTCGCCCTGCGTCTCCTTCACCCGTGCCTCGAGCGAGGAGAAATCCGGCGCATCCCCGGCGCGTGCCATCACGCGCTGCAGATCCGTGCCGGCGCTTTCCGGCTTGAAACGATCGCTGACGCAGAGCCGCAGGATCTGCGTCAGATCATGATAGAGCCGCGCCGCGGCACGCAGGATCTCGGTCTCCGATTGCGGCAGCACGCCGAGCCTGCACGCGTTGTCGAGCACCTGCACGGTGCTGACGTCGAGGATCTCAGGCATCTCGTGCGCGTGCACGAGCTGGAGATATTGCGCGATGAAGTCGATGTCGACCATGCCGCCGGCGGCGTATTTGAGATCCCAGCAATCGGCCTCGCCCTTCTCCTGGGCGATCGCGCGCCGCATGTCGGCAACGTCATTGGCGGTGATGTCGCGATCGCGGCGGCGGGTCAGGACATCGCGAATGACGCGCTCGATCCGCTCCCGGAATTCGGGCGAGGCCGACACCACGCGCGCACGCGTCAGCGCCATGTGCTCCCAGGTCCAGGCCTCGTTGGCCTGGTAATCCGCAAACGAGACCAGGCTCGAGGCGACGGGGCCGGCGCGTCCCGAGGGTCGCAGCCGCATGTCGATCTCGTAGAGCACGCCGTAATTGGTGCGCGTCGTGAAGGCGCTGATCAGGCGCTGGGTCAGACGGGCGAAATAGTGCGCACCCTGCAGCGACTTCGGTCCATCGGAGTCCGGATTGTCGCTGTCGAAATCATAGAGCAGGATCAGATCGAGATCGGACGAGGCCGTCATCTCGCGGCTGCCAAGCCGGCCCATCGCGATGATCGCGGTCTCCTGCCCCTTGATCCTTCCGTGCTGGGCGGCGAAGCGGTCGGCGACCAGGCCATGCACGGTGTGGACGATGCCTTCGGCGACGTCGGCAAAGGCCGTGCTCGCCTGCTGCGCGGAGACGGTGCCGGAGAGGATCCGCGTGCCGATCAGGAACAGGCTCTCCTGCCCGAACAGACGCAGGCGATCGAGGAATTCTTCGTATGAGCCGGCGTCCTGCACGGTGGCGGCGAGCCGCGCCGACAGCTCCTGCCTGTCCGGCATGGCGCCGAAGAAGCGCGGATCGATCAGGCCGTCCATCAGCTGCGGCTGCCGTGCCAGCATTTCCCCGAGCCGCGGCGCCGCGCCCAGCACCAGCGCGACCAGCGCGACGAGATCGCGGTTCTGGCCGAGCAGTGTGATCAGCCGGCCGCCGCGCTGCAGCGCCTTCAGGAAATCGTCGAACGCCACGACGGCGCGATCCGGCTCCTCGGCGTGGGCAAGCCCATCGATCAGGGCCGGCACGAATTCGATGAAGGCGCTCCGCGTCGCCTCAACTCGGAACACGCGATAGTCGCCGGTGATCCAGTCGCGCACGGTCTGCGCCACCGCTGCGGGCTTCTTGAAGCCCAGCGTTGCGAGATGCTGCAGCAACCGCGGATCGTCGGCACCCGCACCGTAGTCGAGCGCCGGCAGCTTGGCCGTGCCGGTGGGATCGTCGCCCTCGAACAGCTTTTCGTAATGCCCCTGCACGATCTTGAGCTGGCGCAGCAGGTCGCCCGCAAAGGCCTCGCGATCCGGATAGCCGAAGAAGCGGGCGAAGCGTTCGACGGCGTCCTTGTCCTCGGGCAGCGCGTGGGTCTGCTCGTCGGCGATCATCTGGAGACGATGCTCGACCCGGCGCAGGAATTCGTAGGCCGTGGTGAGCTCGTCGCGCGCAGCGAGCGTGATCCAGTTGCTGGCCGCGAGAATGTCGAGCGCCTTCAGCGTCGGCCGCACCCGCAATTCCGGATGGCGGCCGCCGGCGATCAGCTGCTGGGTCTGCGCGAAGAATTCGATCTCGCGGATGCCGCCACGGCCGACCTTGACGTTGTGCCCCTCCACAGCGACCTCGCTCTGGCCGCGATAGGTCTGCATCTGCCGCTTCATGTCGTGGACGTCGGCGAGCGCGGCGAAGTCGAGATGCTTGCGCCAGACGAAGGGTGCGATCTCCGCCAGCAGCGCCTCGCCCGCTTTGGCATCGCCGGCGCAGGCGCGCGCCTTGATCATCGCGGCGCGCTCCCAGGTGCGCCCTTCCCGCTCGTAATAGTTCAGCGCGGCGTCCCGGGAGATCGCCACCTGCGTCGAGGACGGATCGGGCCGCAGGCGCAGATCGACGCGGAATACATAGCCGTCATAGGTACGCTGCTGCAGGATGCGCGCCATCCCCTGCGTGACCCGGACGAAGAACGGCTGCGGCTCGATGTCGGGCGCCAGCGTCGTCGCATCGGGATCGAAGAACACGATGAGGTCGATGTCGCTGGAATAGTTCAGCTCGCCTGCGCCCATCTTGCCCATGGCGAGCACGATCAGGCCGCAACCTTCTTCGGGCGCCTCCGGATTGGGCGGAGAAATCTTGCCACGTGCGGCTTCCTGCCGCAGCAGGTATTGGAGCGCCGCCTGCACCGACGACACCGCGACGTCGGTCAGCGCCGCCGTCACCCGCATCACCGGCCAGACCCCGCCGATGTCGCACAGGGCGGTCAGCAGCGCCGCCTCCGCCTTCATGCGGCGAAGCAGCCGCATGACCTCGGCCTCGTCAGGAGCCGCGAGCACGGCGCCCCTGGCGTCCGCGATCAGGGCCGTCAGATGCGCATCCGGGTCGCATTCGAGCAGCCGGATCAGGCGCAAGGCGTCGGCGCGAACCAGATCGAACAGATAAGGCGAGAATTCCGCGATACCGGTCAGGATATCCCGCGCGAAAGGATGGACCAGCAGCGCTTCGAGACGGGCCGATTGGGCCGGCTCGAGCTCGCTCAGCCAGCTTTCCAGACGTCGATCGTCGGTTGTGGAAGCGGCAATATGGGGAGCTTCCGCGAACCGTGCGGCCAGCCTCTCACCATGCTTGTCCGCGTTTCCCGGCGCGGAGTGGTTCATGCCACCTTCTGTGGCACATCCGGTATTGGCGGAGCAACCCTGTCGCCGGCACTGAGGCGCGCAGGGAGCACCAGCGTGGCGACGAGGCCCGGCTGGGCGTCACCCAGCCGCAATTCGCCACCATGCAATGTCGCAACCGCCGAAGCGAGGCTGAGGCCGAGGCCCGAGCCCGGCAGCGTGCGGCTCGCCTCCAGGCGGACGAATCGTTCCACCGCATGCGCGCGGTCGGCCTCGGGGATGCCCGGGCCGCGATCGGTGACGCTGAGCAGCACCTTGTCGCCGTCACGCCTCGCCTCGATCAGGATCGGCCTTGCCTCCATGCTGACCACGGTTCCGCCAGACTGCGCGACCGGCTTGCCGTATTTGATCGCATTCTCGACCAGATTGGCGAGCGCCTGGCTGACCAATTCGCGGTTGGCGTGCACCGGCGTCGGATCGGCTTTGACCTTCAAGGTCATGCCGTCGTCCTCCGCGAGCGGCTCGTAGAGCTCGTGGATGCCGTTCGCCACGTCGGCGGCGTCGAAATCGTCCATGTTGCCGCGCGCCTGTCCGGATTCGGCACGCGCGATCATCAGCAGCGCGTTGAAGGTGCGGATCAGACCGTCGGATTCCTCGATGGTGCGCTCCAGCGCCGCCCGGTAATCGGCCTCGCAGCCGGATTTCGCCAGCGCCTCCTCGGCGCGGTTGCGCAGCCGCGTCAGCGGTGTCTTGAGATCGTGGGCGATGTTGTCGGAGACCTCCTTCAGCCCCGCCATCAGCGCCTCGATCCGCTCCAGCATGGCGTTGAGGTTCTCGGCGAGCCGGTCGAGCTCGTCGCCGCTGCGTCCGACCGGCAGGCGCTCGCTGAGATCGCCGGTCATGATGCGCTGTGCGGTGCCCGTCATGGCGTCGATGCGTCGGAGCACGCGGCGCGCGACGAACACACCGCCGCCGAGGCCAAGCACGACGACGATCAGCACCGACCATTGCGCGGCCTTGGCGACGATGCCGAACAGCCGCCGGCGCTCGGCCAAGTCGCGGCCGATCAGGAGGCGGAAGCCGTTTTCTAGCTCGGTGACCCGCACCAGCGCGCGATGGTCGCGGTCGTCGGTGTCCTCGATCCGCCGGTAGGCGGTCTCCGACCAGCCGCGCGTCGCCATCACACCGGGCGCCAGCGAGCCGACATTGCCGGCGATCGCCTGCCCGGTCGGCGTGGTCACGAGATAGAGGTTGGCGCCCGGCCGCAGCGCCCGATACTCGATCGCGAGCACGAGGCCGCGCAGGCCGCGGCGGCCGTAGATCTCGGAGATCTCCGAGGTCTCGGCGTTCACCGTCTGGGTGATCTCCTCGGTGATCAGCCGCCGCGTATTCCAGGCGAAATAAGCCAGCAGCGAAGCCGCGAACATCGCGAACAGCAGCAGATAGACCAGCGTGAGCCGGAATGCCGTGGTGCGGACGAGTTTACCGAATGCCGTCACGGATCATGTACCCCGCGCCGCGGATCGTGTGCAGCAGCGGCCGCTCGAATCCCTTGTCGATCTTGGAGCGCAGCCGCGAGATGTGCACGTCGATCACGTTGGTCTGCGGATCGAAATGATAATCCCAGACGTTCTCCAGCAGCATGGTGCGCGTCACCACCTGTCCCGCATGCTTCATCAGATATTCGAGCAGGCGGAATTCGCGCGGCTGCAGCGTCAGCTCGTCCTTGCCGCGGGCGACGCGGTGGGAGAGCCGGTCGAGCTCGAGATCGCCGACGCGGTACAGCGTGTCCTCGGCGGGACCGCCGCGGCGGCGCGACAGCACCTCGACCCGGGCCAGCAGTTCGGCGAAGGAATAAGGCTTCGGCAGATAGTCGTCGCCGCCGGCCCGCAGGCCCTTGATGCGGTCGTCGACCTGTCCCAGCGCGGAGAGAATCAGCACCGGCGCGGTGTTGCCCTTGTCGCGCAGCGCGCCGATCACCGACAGGCCGTCGCGCTTGGGCAGCATGCGGTCGACCACCAGCACGTCGTAATCGCCGCTTTCGGCCATGGCGAGGCCCTCCTCGCCGTCGGCGGCGTGGTCGGCAATGTGGCCGACTTCGCGAAACGCCTTCACGAGGTAGTCGGCGGATTCGCGGTCGTCTTCGATGATGAGGAGGCGCATCGTGCGTTCGGCGGCGGTCAAGGAGGTCAACCTTCTCTAAACATGGCGCGAGCGGCTATCGCATGCAAGCCGAGTGGGAGACGCCGGCATGGAGAAAAAGGCGGGCGGTGAAGCTGGGGGGACCTCACCGCCCTAGGCCTTCCGACGGAGGGGGGCGTAATTCCACCGGAAGGTAGACAGGGGAAGCGAACGTTACGCTGCTTCCCCGAAGGGCGCCGGCGGCGGGGGCGACTGATGCCGGCGACACCCTTCATCTCGAGGTTTCCTGAGGCTTACCCCTTGGCGAGGGGCACCGCGACGAAGCGCGACTGGCCGCCGCTCTTCACGCGCATCAGGACGCTGTTCTTGTTGTCGGTCCGCGCCGTGTTGATGGCCTCGCGGACGTCGCCGGCGGTCGCCACGCTCTTGCCGCCGACTTCGAGAATCACGTCGCCTTCCTTGAAGCCGCGTTCGGCCGCGGCGCTCTTCGGATCGACTTCGGTGACCACGACGCCTTCCTTGCCGGCGCCGGCGACCGAGTTGGCGGGCGCAACGGTCATGCCGAGCTTGGGCACATCGGTGCCCTTGCTCGCACCCTTGCCGCCGTCATTGTCGTTGTCGGCCTTGGCCTCGACCGTGTTCGGCAACTGGCCGAGCGTCATATTCACGACCTTGTCCTGGCCCTTGTGCAGCACGTTGAGCTTCACGGTCGCGCCGGGCGCCATGCCGCCGATGGTGCGGGCCAGCTCGCGGGCGTCCTTGACGGTCTCGCCGTTGACCGCGGTGATCACGTCGCCGGACTCGATGCCGGCCTTGGCGGCCGGACCGTTGGCCTGCGGCTCCGCGACCAGCGCGCCTTCGGCCTTCTTCATGCCGAGGCTGTCGGCGATGTCGGAGGTGACGGGCTGAATCTGCACGCCGATCCAGCCGCGGCTGACCGAGCCCTTGTCCTTGAGCTGGGCGACCACGCTTTTCACGGTGCTGGCGGGAATCGAGAACGCGATGCCGACGCTGCCGCCGGAGGGCGAGTAGATCGCGGTGTTGACGCCCATCACCTCGCCGTTGGTGTCGAAGGCCGGACCGCCGGAATTACCCTTGTTCACGGGCGCGTCGATCTGGATGAAGTCGTCATAGGGACCATTGCCGATGTCGCGGCCGCTCGCCGAGACGATGCCCGCGGTCACCGTGCCGCCGAGGCCGAAGGGATTGCCGACCGCCAGCACCCAATCGCCGATTCGCGGCTTGGCGTCGGCAAGCTTGGCGAACGGGAAGTTCGAGCTGCCCTCGACCTTGATCAAGGCAAGGTCGGTGCGCTGATCGGTGCCGATCACCTTGGCGCTGTAGGTCTTGCCGTCGTCGGTGGTGACCTCGACCTTGTCGGCGCCGTCAACCACGTGGTTGTTGGTCACGGCAAAGCCGTCGGCCGAGATGAAGAAGCCGGAGCCCTGGCCCTGCACGACGCGGCCGCGACCGCCCTTCATGCCCGGGAAACCATCCGGACCGCCGAAGCGGCGGAAGAAGCGCTCCATCGGCGAGCCCGGCTGGAACGGCGAGGAGGAATCATCGCCGTCGTCATTGCTCGCGGTCTTCTCCTTGATGTTGACCTTCACCGAGATCACCGAGGGCTTCACGCGCTCGACGATATCGGCGAATCCGATGGGACGCTCGACCTTGCGGACCTCGTTGTTGACCTGCGCATGCGCCGGGCTCGAGAACAGATCGGCCGGCGAGCTCGACGGGCTGAAGCCATAGACGGCCGCGCCGAGACCGGCGACCACCGAGGCCATCAGCGCGAACCTGCGCGCGGAGAACACCGACCGGCGCGGCTGCCGGTAGGACGGAAGGTTCGAGAGGTCGATACGGTCGGTCATGCAGCAATCTCCAGGGCCTTGAAATCCATTTGGTGCCGGATGCCAGCACCTTGCGGACCTGAAGATGGGGGCTCCCGCCTTACCGCGCGCTGGCGGCGGGGTTAAACTTTTGTAATGAAGGGACCGTCTGGGATGCGGCCGTTCGGCGCAAGCGCAAAATTGCGCTCTCACAGGAACTTAAGCGAGTTCCGGTGATGGCGCGTCGGGCGCGTTGTGACGCGCTCAGCTGGCCCTGACGCTGACGATGAACTCGTCGACTTCGCGCTTCAGGGTTGCGGCCTGCTGCGACAGGTCGACCGCGGAATCCCGTGCCTCTGCGGCCATGCGGCCGGTCTCCGCGGAGGTCGAGGTGATCTGGACGATGTGATTGGAGACGTCGAGGGTGCCGTGCGCGGCGTCCTGGGCGCTGCGGGTGATTTCCTGCGTGGCGTTCCGCTGCTGGGCGGTGTCGACCTCGATACCGGACATGATCGACGAGATCTCCGACAGCGTCTTGGAAATGGCGTCGATCGCGCCGCGGGTCTCCGCGGTAATGCCCTGGATGCTGGCGACATGAGAGGTGATCTCCTCGGTCGCCTTGCTGGTCTGATGCGCCAGATTCTTCACCTCGGAGGCGACCACGGCAAACCCCTTGCCGGCCTCCCCTGCCCGTGCCGCCTCGATGGTAGCGTTCAGCGCCAAGAGATTGGTCTGCGATGCGATCGCCTGCACGAGCTGGACGACCTCGCCGATCTTGTCGGCGGCCTCCGACAGCGTGTGGATGGTGTCGCGGCTCTTCTCGGCTTGCGACGCCGCGCCCTCGGCGCGCTGGGTCGCGTCCGTGACGCGGCGGCTGATCGTGCCGATCGAGTTCGTCATCTCCTCGGCCGAGCCGGCGACCGTCTGCACGCTGGCGCTGGCCTGGTTCGCGGCGCTTGCGACCGCATTGGCCTTGGTGCTGGTGTCGTTGGCCGTGCGCGACAGCGTCTCGGCATTGCTCTTCAGATGCACGGCCGACGACGCCACGCTGTCGACGACGCTGGCAACGAGATTGTTGAAGCTCTTGATCCGGTCGTCCAGGAATTTCGATCGCTCGGCCTGGTGCTGCGCTTCGTGCAGCTGGTGCTCGGTGAGGTGACGCCGCTCGATGCCGTTGGTCTTGAAGACCTCCAGCGCACCGGCCAGCAGGCCGATCTCGTTGGTGCGGCCGAGTCCGGGAACGGGCGTCTCGAACTTCTGGTCGGCGACCTCGCGCATCGCATGCACCATCGCCGCCAGCGGGCTGAGGATGCCGTTGCGCACGGCGAACCAGGTGGTGAGGCAGATTGCAGAGGCGACGATGGCGATCCCGCCGCAGGCGGCCAGGAACCAGGAGAACGCGGCCTGCGCCTGCTGATAGGTCTGCATGGCGTGATCGCGCGCAGGCCCGCTCAGCGCGGCGAAGTCCGACGACAGGCTGGTGATCTCGTTGTTGAGATAGAGTACCGCAATGAAGCCGGTGCCGCCGCCGATGCCCAGCAGAAACAATAGTGCAGCCACGACGGCGCCGACCAGGAAGCGGATCGTCAGATTGCTGTTCGCGAACATCAGGAGGACTCAGAGTCTGGAATCGAAGCTCGCGACAAGCTTCCAGACAAAGGTCAAAATACCATGAACCGCGCGGCAGCGGAGCGGCGGCTACGTATCACTACGTAACCAGGACGACACCGCTTCGCTACGAAGATTTGGCTTCGTCCGACATCAGCGCCGCAAGCTTCGCCTGTTCGTCGGGCGTGAGCGGTGGCACAGGTACATCGACACCGCTGCGGGCGCGGCGCCGGATCTGCAGCCACAGCGCCACGCCGCCGCCGATCAGCAGCAGCGGCCCGAGCAGCCACAGCAGCAAAGTCTGAGCCTCGAAGCGCGGCTTGAGCAACACGAACTCGCCGTAGCGCGCCACCAGGAAGTCGAGCACTTGCGAATTGCTGTCGCCGGCGCCGATACGCTCGCGCACCAGCAGACGCAGATCGCGCGCCAGCGGCGCATCGGAATCGTCGATCGACTGGTTCTGGCAGACCATGCAGCGCAGCTCGCGCGACAGCTCGCGTGCACGGGCTTCCTTGGCGGGATCGGCCATGATCTCGTCGGGCTGCACCGCGTGAGCCGCGGGCACGGCCAGCAGCATCAGAGCGATGAACGCAACCATCATCCGACGCATCGGATCACTCCGCCGGCTGGAGGCGCTGCTTGGCCCGCGCCGGCTTCGGCGCGCCGACCCGCAGGCGCCGATCGGACAGCGACAGCACGCCGCCGAACGCCATCAGCACCGGTCCCCACCAGATCATGAGCACCATCGGCTTGTAATAGATGCGCACCGCGATGGCGCCCTCGGCCGTGGCGTCGCCGAGCGAAATGTAGAGCTGGCTGGCGCCGCGCGTCAGCAGCGCGGCCTCGGTGGTCGACGAGCCGCGGGTGGTGAAGCTGCGCTTGGAGGGCGTCATGACGCTGATGGGTTGGCCTTCGCGGCTGACGTTGAACTGGGCGATCATCTCGCGGTAGTTCGGACCTTGACGTTGCAGCAAGCCGTCGAGCTTGACGTCGAAGCCGGCGATTTGGGCGACGTCGTTCTGCTTCATCGTCGCGATATATTCGCTGTTCCAGGTGGTCTCGCAGACGATCCCGATCAGCGCCACGCCGAGGCCGGCATGCGCGAACGCCGTTCCCCAGGCCGAACGCGGCAGGCCGCGCGCCCGGTGCAGCACCGTCGCGAACGGCAGCCGCACGAGACCGGTGCGTTCGACGATGTCGGTGACGGCGCCGGCGATGACGAAGATGCCGAGCCCGATCGCGAGCGGCGCCAGCGTGCTGCCGCCGCTCGCCCAGCCCCAGGCAATGGCGACGGCAACGAGGCCGGCGACGCCCGCAGCCAGCAGGCGCTGCGTCACGCCGAGCAGATCGCCGCGCTTCCACGCCAGCATCGGCCCGAACGGCACCGCAAGCAGCAGCAGCGCAAACAGCGGCGCGAAGGTGAGATTGTAGAACGGCGCACCGACCGACATCTTGAAGTCGGCGAGCATCTCCATCGCCAGCGGATAGAGCGTGCCGAACAGCACGACCGCGCAGGCGACGGTGAGCAGCAAATTGTTCAGGACCAGCGCGCCCTCGCGCGAGATCGGCGCGAACAGGCCGCCCTGCTTCAACGAGGTGGCTCTGCCTGCGAACAGCGCCAGGCTGCCGCCGATGAAGAGGCAGAGGATCAGAAGGATGAACACGCCGCGGGTGGGATCAGTGGCGAAGGCGTGCACGGAGGTGATGACGCCCGAGCGCACCAGGAAGGTGCCGAGCAGCGACAGCGAGAAGGTCAGGATCGAGAGCAGGATGGTCCAGACCTTCAGCGCGTTGCGCTTCTCCATGACCAGGGCCGAATGCAGCAGCGCGGTGCCGGAGAGCCACGGCATCAGCGAGGCGTTCTCGACCGGATCCCAGAACCACCAGCCGCCCCATCCGAGCTCGTAATAGGCCCAGTACGAGCCCATGGCGATGCCGAGCGTCAGGAAGATCCAGGCCACCAGCGTCCACGGCCGCACCCAGCGCGCCCAAGCCGCATCGATCCGTCCCTCCATCAGCGCCGCGATTGCAAAGGAGAACGAGATCGAGAAGCCGACATAACCGAGATAGAGCATCGGCGGATGCACGGCGAGCCCGATGTCCTGCAGCACCGGATTGAGATCGCGTCCCTCGATCGGCGGGGTCGCGATGCGCAGGAACGGATTTGAGGTCACGAGGATGAAGAGATAGAAGGCGCTGGCGACCCAGGCCTGCACGGCGAGCACGTGCGCACGCAGCGACAGCGGCAGATTGTTGCCGAACGCCGCGACCAGTCCGCCGAACAGTGCGAGGATCGACACCCAGAGCAGCATCGAGCCTTCATGGTTTCCCCAGACGCCGGTGATCTTGTAGAGCAGCGGCTTCATCGAGTGGGAATTCTCGTAGACGTTGGCGACTGAGAAGTCCGAGTTCACGTGCAGCATCACAAGAGCTGTGAACGAGGCGCCGACGAACAGGAGCTGGGCCAGCGCCGTGGAGCGCGCCACGTTCATCAGCGCCGCATCGCGCAGTCGCGCGCCGATCAGCGGCACGATCGACTGGATCAGCGCGAGCCCAAGCGCCAGCACCAGCGCGTAATGTCCGGATTCTGCGATCACCGCACTGCTCCCTGCGGATTGCCCTGCGCGGTCGTCGCGACAGGCTTGCCCGCGTCGGACGTCTTTCCGCTGTTGGAAGTCTTGCCGCTATCGGCAGGCTTGCCGCCGTAATCGTCCTTCCAGTGCCCCTGCTTCTTCAGGGCATCGGCGACGTCCTTCGGCATGTAGGTCTCGTCGTGCTTGGCAAGCACGGTATCGGCCTTGAATACGCCGTTGGCGTCGAGCGCGCCTTCGGCGACGACGCCCTGCCCCTCGCGGAACAGGTCGGGCAGGATGCCCTTGTAGGCCACCGGCAGCTTTGCGTTGCCGTCGGCGACCTCGAAGGTCACCGCGAGATTGTCGCCACGCTGGAGCGAGCCGGGTTGCACCAGCCCACCGAGGCGAAACCGCTTGCCGGGCTCGACGTGCTTCTCGGCGACCATGGTCGGGGTGGAGAAGAACACGATGGAGTCGCGAAGTGCGTTGAGCACCAGCGCGGCCGCGAGCGCGAGCACCGCGAGTGAGCCGCCGATGATGGTCATACGTCGCTGCTTGCGCGTCATGGCGTATCCGTTCTCCGCTTCTCTCGTCCCGGCATCGTCATCCACCGAACCCAAGAGTTTTAAGGCCTTCGTTGAGCTGGCGAAGCCGCTCGGCATCGCTGGCAACGGCCTGCCGGGCGTCGGCCGACGCTCCGACCGCCTTGTCACGGTCGCCCATCACGAGATAGGCGCGCACCAGGCGCAGCCATCCATCGACGTCGTCGCCGTTCTGCTTCAACCGGGTCGCCAGACGATCGACCATGCCGCGCACCATCGCGTTGCGATCGCCCTCGGCCATGTCCTTGGAAGCGGCGATCGTCTCGTCCGACAGCGCCGGCATCGTCCCGCCGGCAACACGCACCAGCGAGGACTGCACCAGGGCACGCCACGGCGCATCCGCGGGCGCCTTCGCAAGCAGCGCGCGCCAGATATTGGCTGCATCGTCCTTGCGGCCGTCCTGCTCCGCGGCAAGGCCCAGGAAGTAGTTCGCCTTGGGATCGTCGGCGTTCAGGGCGTGTGCGCGCTCGAATTCGGTCTTGGCCTCGGCGGTCACCACACCGCCGGCGGCGGCCGAGATCGCTTCGCCGAGATCGGACCGGCGCTCCGAGCTCTCGCCATTATAGGCGAGTGAGTTGCGATAGGCGCGTACCGCCTCGTCGAAACGGCCGAGCCGCTCCAGCACCGGCGCAAGCACGTTCCAGCCGCGCCCGTCGGTCGGATTCTTCTCCAGATGCTGCTGGACCTGTTCGACGAGATTCTCGAGCGACTGCGCCTTGCCCGGCGCGCGCTCCCGTTGTGCCAGCGGAAAATCCTGAAGCTTGGGCGAGCCGAGCGGCATGTAGACGCCGGCCGCAACGAGCGGCAGGCCCGCGAGGGCCAGCACGGCCGCGGCGCGGCGCCATTTGAGATTCGACTGCGGCGCCAGTGCGGGCTCGCTGGCGGCCGCGGCAAGCAACCTGCGGCTGATCTCGACGCGCGCGGCCTCCGCGTCCGGCGCGGGGATCAAGCCTGCGGCGAGATCACGCTCGATCTCTACCAGCTGGTCCTTGTAAACCGCGACCTCGCTGCCCTGATCTGGCGTGCGCTCTTTACGGCCAAGCGGCAAGAGCACGGCGAAAATCGCCGCGACCGTCATCAGCGCGAACACGAACCATAGCGTCATCTGGCAAGCTTCCGGCAGCGCGCAAACCGCGCCCATAGGTGGCTTTACACCACGGCCGGACGATGCGGCAATTGACAATTGTCAATTCGGCGCGACCGCGCGCAGTCGCGAAACGGTGAAAATCCAACGGCTTAGCCGATCTCGAAATCCGCGCTTTGCGCGGCGTCCTCGCCGTGGCCGTTGAAGGCCTTCAGGAAGTATGTTCCCGGCGCGACCACATCCGGCAATCTGATGCGCAGCGCACCGACCGGAACCGGCGACGCAACCCTCGTGATCGTCTCGGACACTTGCCGACCGCTTGCCTTCTCGACCAGCACCACTTTGGCGCCGACCATCAGTCTTTGATACTTGGCAACGATGACGCGGTTCTCGATTTCGATGGAGCTGATAACGGGTTTCATGCGCCCACAGGTGGAAGGTCCCCAAACTTGCACCGGGAACCTACGGTGCGGCACCCGCACCGTCAACCACAAATTGTGATCACGAAAATATGCGCTTGGATCAGCTCGCGCGCGACGATTTGCGCTCGCCCGTCTCGGCATTCTGTGCAGCGCGGCTCATCAGCGAAGCGTAGTCGTCGCCGAACAGCACCTGGCAGAAACGAATCGCGGCTTGCACCTGCTGCTGCCGATAGGTGCGCACCTTGTGATCGGCAGCGCGCAGCGACTGCACGAGCTGCTCGGTCGAGCGTTCGACATATTGCTGCAGGTCGGAATAGGTGCGCAGCGTCACCTCGTTGATCGCAAGCTCGCTGGCATAGTTGCGGCAGGTCGCGACGAAATCGATCAGCGACACAGTCTCTTCCACTTCAGTGCTGTCGATCCGCGCGCCCGGCGGAATGTCCTTCTCGGGGCGCTGACGCAGGATGCGGCGGACGCGGCCGGGCACGCTGTCGATCTCCGATTGCAGCGCATTGGAGATGTCGGCCCGGATCGAGGTGAGCTGCTTGCCCCAGGCGGAATCGTTGCGCAAGTCGAGCTCGGTGCGCAGGCCCCGGACGCCGTCGTGCAACGTCTTGAGATTGCCGGCAACGTTGTCGAAATGGCCGCGCTTGATGTCCATGCGCAAGGCGGCGGCGACGCAGGACAGATCGTGCAGCGCCATCGTGACCGCGACGCCATAGGGCGTCGCCGCGACGCGGATCTCGTCGTCGGAGGCGGCAATCTTCACGGCGAGGCGAATGATCTGCCACGGCGCCATCATCCGCTGCGCCACGATCGACAACGCGAAGGGCAGCATCTGCGGGGTCTGCAGCACCGGAATGTTGAGCGCCTGCGTCACCGAGGCGATCTGGGAATCGCCGAAGGCGCGCAAGGTGCGCGGCAGCTTCTCGTTCAGGCTGGCGATGGCTTCCCGGACCTGCAGCACCGCGCCGATCGAATAGAGGTCCTCGATCACGTTGGGGGGGCCGACGCGGGCGAGCGCGCGCGACTTGTCGCCGCCGCCCGGACCCGTCAGCTCGAAAATGGCATCGGCAGCCACCGCTTGGAGCTTTTGCGCCAGGGCCTCGACCTGCCCTGCACTGTCGGCCGGCATGCGCGCCAGCGCGGCCTCGAATTCATTCACCTTGTCCGGCGCACCGTCGCGGCCGAGCCATTGCCAAATCGGCTGCAGCGAGGCGCGGCGGATCTGGCCGACCCGTGTTGGAATGCCCGCTTCGACCAGAAACGGTTCCAGTACCTGGAACAGCAGCCGCGACAGATCGTCCGTGCGGGGCGGCGGGGCCTCATCCGCCTCGCTCTTGCGGACGATCTTGCGCAACTGCTCGAGCACGAGGGTCGCCACCGCCGTGTCCTGGCCGCGTTCGAGCGCACGCTCGAACTCCCGCATCAGCAGCGCCTGCGCCTGCGGCGGGAGCTGCGCGAGATATTCCCTCAGCCGCTCGATCGATGTCTGGCTCATGCGCCCGGGTAATGCACGGTAAAATGGCGGACATGGGATGTGTCCGGTGCGATCATAGGTGGGCCCCACTTAAGAAGCCGTTTAGCACGTGGGACCGAATCCCTTCATCTGGCTTGGACCGGAGCCTCAGCGAGGACAAAAAGCCAAGTTTTGGCAATGCGTTACACTCCGGGAAGGACCAGCTCGGCCCGCAAGCCGCCGGTCGGCGCGCCGCCAAGCGAGAGGCTGCCGCCATAGAGCGCGGCGAGATCGGTCACGATCGACAGGCCCAGCCCCGAGCCGGGCTTGGACTCGTCGAGCCGCTGGCCGCGCCGGGAGACCTGGGCGCGCTCCGCCTCCGACAGGCCGCGGCCGTCGTCGTCGACGATGATCCGTAGCCGCGGGCCGCCCCCTGCCTGGTGCGGCGGCTCTACCAGGACCTCGATGAAGACGCGCGAGGCCGCCCATTTGCAGGCGTTGTCCACGAGATTACCGACCATCTCCTCCAGATCCTGGCGCTCGCCGCGGAATTTGGCCGACGGATCGGCCTTGGCCTCGACCACGATGCCGCGATCGCGATGGATCTTCTCCATGGTCCGCCGCAGCGCCTCGATGGCCGGCGCCACCTCCGTCACGGTCGCGACGATCGAGACACGCGCCGCGATGCGGGCGCGCTCCAGGTGGTGGGCGAGCTGGTCGCGCATCACGTCCGCCTGCTCCATCACCTTGGCCGCGAATGGCTCGGCGGCGTGGCTGCCGGCCTCGTTGACGATGACCGAGAGCGGCGTCTTGATCGCATGGGCGAGATTGCCGACATGGGTGCGCGCGCGCTCGACGATCTCGCGATTGGCGTCGATCAGCGCGTTGGTCTCGCGCGCCAAAGGCGCAATCTCGACCGGGAATTCGCCCTCGAGCCGCTCCGCCCGCCCGGAGCGGATATCGGCAATCGATTCCGAGATGCGCTTGAGCGGCGCGAGACCGAAGCGAACCTGGAATACGGTCGTGAGCAGCAGCACGATGCCGAGCGCGGTGAAGGTGCCGCCGAGGTAATAGTCGAAGCTCCGCGTCTCGTCGAAGATCTCGGTGTCGTCGCCGGCGACGCTGACCAGGAACTTGCCGTCGGCGCCGAGATCGACGGGACGCTCGACCATGCGCAAATTCTGCCCTTCGGGCCCGTCGACATAAGCGAGGCGGAGGCCGGCGGCGGTGAGCTCGGTGCCCTGCTCCTCCAGCTTCGGCAGCTTCTTGTCCCAGAGCGAGCGCGAGGAGCGCACCTCCGGCTTCTCGGTGTCGGTGCGGGTGATCTGCCAGTACCAGCCCGACAGCGGCAGCTCGAACAGCGGCTCGCCCAGCGACTGAAACTGGCGGTCCGGCGGCTCGTCGGGGGTGGCGACCTCGGCGATCAGGGTGCGCAGATAAAGGTTGAGCCGGCGGTCGAAGGCACGCTCGGTGGCGTTCTTGTAGACCGACGACAGCACCACGCCGGTGATGGCCAGGATCACCACGAGCCAGGCGGTCGCCGACAGGAACAGTCGGTTGGCAAGCGAGCTAGCGGCCATCGGAACGGTCCCGGGAGGCGCAGGATGACAGGGCGTCGGAGGTCATGACCGGACCAAGGCCCCTGTCGGGCTGCCCGTCAAGCCCCGGGACGCGTCAAGCAGCCGGCGGTGTCAGGAGATAGCCGAGGCCGCGGACGGTCTGGATGATGTCAACGTCGAGCTTCTTGCGGATGCGGCCGACGAACACCTCGATCGTGTTGGAGTCGCGGTCGAAGTCCTGGTCATAGAGGTGCTCGACCAGCTCGGTGCGCGACACCACGCGTCCGGAATGGTGCATGAGGTAGGCCAGAAGCCGATATTCGTGCGAGGTCATCTTGACCGGATTGCCTGCCACGCTGACCCGGCCGGTCCTGGTGTCGAGCGTGACGGGGCCGCAGGAGAGCTCGCTCTGGGCATGGCCGGTCGAACGGCGCAGCAGCGCACGGATACGCGCCAGCACCTCCTCGAGGTGGAACGGCTTTGCGACGTAATCGTCGGCGCCGGCGTCGAAGCCCTGGACCTTGTCGCTCCAGCGGTCGCGAGCGGTGAGGATCAACACCGGCATGGTGCGGCCGTTGCGGCGCCAGGCCTCCAGCACCGAGATGCCGTCCTTCTTCGGCAGGCCGATGTCGAGCACGACGGCATCGTACGGCTCGTTGTCGCCGAGATAATGCCCCTCCTCTCCGTCGAAGGCACGATCGACGACATAGCCGGCGTCGGTCAGCGCCTTGGTGAGCTGGCGATTGAGATCGGGGTCGTCCTCAACAACGAGCAGGCGCACGCTTCTCTCCAGAAATAGGCCGCATCAACACTGCACCAGATGAGCAATTCCGGCGTGAACTGAATATGAACGCCGGGAACCCGGCCGCGTTACTTTTTGGTCATATACGATGTGTCCGCAACCAATGCGACGGCGCCCGCCCTGCGGCCGGACGAGCCGGCAGCAGGACGGGCGCAATGTGCCGCGCGAAGCGGCGCCTCGGAAGGTCCGCCCTTCCCGTGAATGTGGCCGTCAGGTCCGGAAGAACACGAACCAGATGACGGCGAGGATCAGGATCGCAAGCCCGGTCGAGATGGCGAGCAGTGCGGCAACGGACGGGCCAGGTTCGCCCTGACGCGCCTCGGTTGCCGTTTCGACGATCTGATGCTGCTCTCGCGTGGTTGCCATGATGCCCTCAATCTCTGCGTGTCGCCTCCGATGACCGCGACCTCTCGCAGCCGTGTATGCCGAGCCAACGCCCGATCCGGATTGATGTTCCGGCATTTGCGCCCGATCGGGCCGCAACCCAGGGCCCGGCGGCCAGTTAACGCAGTTGGCGGATTCAACGACCCGCCTTGCTATGATTCGTTGTTCCCCGATGGTATTCTGGGACGTCGTCCTCTGTTGCGTTTGGAGTAGCCCATGGCCCCCCGCGCCAATTGGAAGGGTTTTCTGCGTTTGTCGCTCGTGACCTGTCCGGTCGCGCTGTATCCCGCCACTTCGGATACCGAGAAGGTCTCCTTCAACCAGATCAACCGCAAGACCGGGCACCGGATCAAGTATCTCAAGGTCGACGCCGAGACCGGTGACGAGGTCACCTCCGAGGACATCGTCAAGGGCTACAAGGTCGACACCGACACCTATATCGAAGTCACCAAGGACGAGCTCGACGACATCGCGCTCGACTCCACGCACACGATCGAGATCGACGAGTTCGTGCCGAAGGCGGACATCGACAACCGCTATCTGATCCGACCCTATTATCTCGTGCCCGACGGCAAGGTCGGCCATGACGCCTATGCGGTGATCCGCGAGACCATCCGCAGCATGGACAAGGTCGCGATCGGCCGCGTGGTGCTGACCAACCGCGAGCACATCATCGCGCTCGAGCCGCTCGAGAGCGGCCTGATGGGCACGCTGCTGCGCTACCCCTACGAGGTCCGCAGCGAGACCGAATATTTCGACGACATCCAGGACGTGAAGCTGACCAAGGACATGCTCGACCTCGCCAAGCACATCGTCGAGAAGAAATCCGGTGCGTTCGAGCCCGAGCTGTTCGAGGATCATTACGAGACCGCGCTGATCGATCTCATCAACAAGAAGCGCGACGGGACGCCGATCGCGGCCAAGACAACGCCGAAGAGCGGTGGCAACGTCATCAATCTGATGGACGCGCTGAAGAAGAGCATCGCGAACGAGAAGGACACCGCGCCCGCGGCAAAGGTCGCCAGGGAGACCGTCAAGGAGACCAAGGCCAGGAAGCCGAAAAAGCGCGTCGAGGGCCAGCGCGAGATGCTGCTGCCGATCGCCGGCAAGGGCGGCAAGGAGGCCGCAGCGAAGGCGGCGACCGCACCCAGGAAGGCCGCCGACAAGCCGGTGCGTGCGCCGGCGCGGACGAAGAAGGCAGGCTAGCGGCACGCACGCGCGATCGCACCGTGACGCCTCCCCGCGCCCGTCTGTCGGCCTGACATGCCCTGGTCGGCGGCATTCGACGATCCGATCGTCTTGCGTGGCGGGCGCCCGCTGCAAACGCTGCAGCAGGCGGCCGACCACATCATGCAGCTGCCTGAGGACGTGCAGCATGCGCGCCACTGGCAAACCGCAATCGAGACCCTGATCAACGCGGCGGAGAAAGGCGGCGGCTGGATGATGTTCGCCCGCATTGCGATGTTGCGGGCGCTGAACGCGGACGCGAACCGCAAATGAGCCCGCCCGCGAGGTCCATAGCCTCAACAATCCGTTAAACCGCGCAGCCATCTTCGGCGGCCGCCCGGCATCGGCGAGGCACCACGTAATCCTACGGAAGACAAAATTAACCGTTGATTGCCTTTGCGCCGACCAAGGTCCCGCCCTCGATTGGACCAGGGTTGGCACGCCATGCAGAAGCAGGACGCCAGGAAGAACTATATCGGCCTCGTCAGCGACACGACCGAGGACAAGCGCCTCACCGACGGCGCTATGCGGTCGCAGCCGCGCGTGATGAGCTATCTGGCCAGCCGCCTCGCCGCCGTTCTGAGGCGCCCCGGCAAGTCCGCGCCCGCCGGCCCGGCCGGGTCCTGAAAAAGACCTCGTCAAATCCGGCCAAATTGAGTGACGAAACCTTAAGTCAACGAATGGCAGCATATAACGCCAGAGGTCGGGGCTAGCGCGCCAGTGCTTTGACGCGCCCCGGCGAAAACTTCGTGAATCGATTTTTGCATTTCGCAAACGGCGCCGCATACATTGGACTGACGAACGGGAGTTGACGATGGCATTGCTCAGGTCCTTTCTTGCCGACGAACAAGCAGCCACCGCTATCGAGTATTGCCTGATCGCCGCCGGCATCGCGCTCGCGATCGTCACCGTCGTGAACAGCACGGGCGGCGCCCTGCTCAACAACAAGTTCAACTCGATCGACGCCGCCACGAAGTAACCCTCCGGCCCCGCCGGATGCGGCCATCCGGCATCGGCGACATTGCCGTGACGCACCGGCCCGCCGGTCTTGCCGGCCATGATCTGGGTCAACAGCACCGGGACCACGACGTCTAAGCATGGAGGCCGCGTTTCCTCCCTGCCGGCCCGTCCATGCATCCAGAGCTTCCGCACTCCCAACTGAAAATCCGCCGCGTCCGGCTCGATACCGGCCGCGAGAACGTCGTGGTCCTCTCCAGGCAGTCGAAGGCGCTGCGTGCCGAGATCTTCCGCGGCTTCAGCCGCGTCGAGCTTCGTCAGGGCGACAAGGTCCTGCTGGCGACGCTGCTGATCACGGACGACGACACGCTGGTCACCCCGGACGAGATCGGCCTCTCCGAGCCCGCATTCCACCGCTTCGCGCAAGGCGCGGGCACGCACGTGACGGTCAGGCCAGCCTCGCCGCCGGAGAGCCTTGAAGCGGTGCGCGCGAAGATCCACGGGCGGACCCTGAGCCAGGCCGAGATCGGCGCGATTATCGACGACCTCGCGCATTATCGCTACTCGGACATGGAGATCGCTGCCTTCCTGATCGGCTCGGCGAGCTTCATCACCAGTGACGAGCTGCTTGCCCTCACCGGCGCGATGGCCCAGGCCGGCACGCAATTGGTGTGGCCGAACCCCGTCGTCGTCGACAAGCATTGCATCGGAGGCATTCCCGGCAATCGCACCTCGATGGTGGTGGTGCCGATCGTTGCCGCCCATGGCCTGCCGATCCCCAAGACCTCCTCGCGCGCCATCACCTCCCCTGCGGGCACCGCCGACACGATGGAAGTGCTGGCGCGAGTGAATGTCGGCGTCGAGGAGATGAAGGCGATCGTCTCGGCCTGCAACGGCTGCCTGATCTGGGGCGGGCATGTGAATTTGTCGCCGGCCGACGACGTCCTGATCTCGGTCGAGCGTCCGCTGAGCCTCGACACCCGCGAGCAGATGGTGGCGTCCATCATGTCCAAGAAGATCGCGGCAGGCTCGACGCATCTGTTGATCGACATTCCGGTCGGGCCGACCGCAAAGGTCTCCAGCGGCGTGGAGGCGATGCGGCTGCGAAAGCTGTTCGAATTCGTCGGCGACCGCTTCGGCCGCTCGGTCGAGGTGATCATGACCGACGGAAGCCAGCCGATCGGCAACGGCATCGGACCGGTGCTCGAGGCCAATGACGTCATGGCCGTGCTCGGCAATGACAAGGATGCGCCGCGCGATCTGCGCGAGAAGTCGCTGCGGCTCGCCGCTCACCTCCTGGAATACGATCCGAAGCTGCGCGGCGGTGCCGGCTATGCGAGGGCCCGCGAACTGCTCGACAGCGGCGCGGCGCTCAAGCAGATGCAGAAGATCATCGACGCCCAGGGGCCGTCGACCTGCAGCAGCGAGCTGGGCTCGCTCAGTTTCGACGTCAAGGCCTCGCATGACGGCACCGTGTCCGCAATCGACTGCCTGCGCATGAACCGCCTCGCCCGCACCGCCGGCGCGCCGCTCGACAAGGGGGCCGGCATCCGTCTGTTCAAGAAGATCGGCGATCGCGTCGAGCAGGGCGAGCCGCTCTATCGCGTCTACACCTTCGACCGCCCCGAGTACGATCTGGCGGTCGATGCCGCCGCCGAGGAGAGCGGTTACGTCGTCAACGGTCATGAGGCCCCGCTGGGCAAGTCGGCGTCGTGAGCACGATCGCGCTCCAGACACTGGCCGGCGGCAGCGATGCGGCGAAACGCCTTGCGGAGCGGCTCGGGCTTTCCTGCGCCGGGATCGCGGTGCATCGCTTTCCGGACGGCGAGCTGCGGGTCGCCGTCGCGCCGGCGACCGACACCACGATCCTCTATGCCCCACTCGATCAACCCAACGACAAGCTGATCACCCTGCTGTTCGCTGCAGAGGCGCTGCGACGTGGCGGCGCCAAGCGGCTGGTGCTGGTCGCGCCCTATCTCTGCTACATGCGGCAGGATGCTGCATTTCATGCCGGCGAAGCCATCAGCCAGCGTGCCATGGGCGATCTGCTTGCAAGGACCCTCGACCGCATCGTCACCGTGGATGCGCACCTGCACCGCACTTCCGACATCAGGTCCGTCTTTCCGGGCATCGACGCGGAGAACCTGTCCGCGATGCCGGCGATTGCGAAGGCCCTGGCGCGCAGCGGCATCGATCCCGCAACAATCGTGATCGGACCCGACATGGAGTCCGAGCCGTGGGTGAGCGACATCGCAAGCCGGCTGCGGTTGCAACACACGGTGGCCCGGAAGACACGGCATGGCGACCGCTCGGTTGCCATCAGCTTTGCCGATCCCGGCCTGCTCGCGAGGCGGCCCGCGCTGCTGGTGGACGACATCGTCTCCTCGGGGACGACGATGATCGCCGCGGCGAAGGCGCTGAAGGCGATGGGCGCGACCGCGGTCGATGCGGTGGTGACGCATGCGCTGTTTCCGCCCGCGATGATCCCGGAATTCACCGAAGCCGGTATCCGGTCGATACGCTCGACCGACAGCGTACCGCATCCGACCAATGCGATTGCGCTCGACGAGAGTCTTGCGAGCGCCTTGCGATCCGAACTGACGACACATCTTCCGGAGACGACGCCATGAGCATCACCGTCCGATTTTGCGGTGCCGCCCGCACCGTGACCGGCTCGAGCTATCTGTTCCAGACCGCAGGCGGCCGCTTCCTGGTCGATTGCGGCCTGTTCCAGGGGCAGAAGACGCTGAAGGAGCTCAACTACGGCGCCTTTCCGTTTCGCCCCGCCGATATCGATGCCGTGCTGCTGACGCACGCGCATATCGATCACAGCGGCCTGTTGCCGAAACTCGTGCGCGCGGGCTTCGAGGGACCGATCCTGGCGACGCGCGGCACCATCGACCTCTGCTCCTACATGCTGCCCGACGCCGGCAGCATCCAGGAATCGGAGGTGACACAGCTCAACCGGCGCAACGCCTCCCGCGGGCGCAAGGAGGTTCAGCCGATCTACACGCAGTCCGATGCGATCGCGTCGCTGCAATCGTTTCGCGCGGTCGAGTATGAAAGCTGGATCGACGTGATCACGGGCGTTCGCGCGCGCTACTGGAACGCCGGCCATCTGCTCGGCTCGGCCTCGATCGAGCTCGAGATCGCCGAACAGGGCGCGGAACGGCCGATGCGCGTGCTGCTCTCCGGCGATGTCGGGCCGGAAGCCAAGCTGCTGCAGCCCGATCCCGAGGCGCCGACCGATTTCGACTACGTCATCTCGGAATCCACCTATGGCGACCGGGTGCGCGAAGCCACCACCCCTGCCCTTCGCCGCCAGCATCTCGCCGCCGAAGTGCGCGAAGCAGCGGCGGCCGGCGGCGCGCTGCTGATGCCGGCTTTCGCGGTCGAGCGCACCCAGGAGCTGATCGTCGATCTCGTCGATCTCATGGAGCACGGCGAGATTCCGACCGCGCCGATCTTCCTGGATTCGCCGCTCGCGATCCGCGCCACGGAAGTGTTTCGCCGCCATGCCGAGAGCCTCGACCCGTCCGTCGATGCCATGCGCCTGCTCAACTCGCCGCATCTCAAGTTCACCGAGACCGCCGACGAGAGCAAGGCGATCATGCGCCTGTCCGGTTTTCACATCATCATCGCGGCGAGCGGCATGTGCGATGCCGGCCGCATCCGCCATCATCTGAAGCGTTGGCTGTGGAACGAGCGCGCCACCGTGCTGCTCGCCGGCTTCCAGGCCAACGGCACGCTCGGCCGCTTCCTGCAGAACGGGGCCAAGGCCGTGCGGATCCAGGGCGAGGAGATCAAGGTCGCGGCCCGCATCCGCATGATCGACGAATATTCCGGTCATGCCGACGGCGCCGGCATGGCCGGCTGGATCGCGGCACGCCGGCCCATCACCCGCGGGCTGTTCCTGGTCCACGGCGAGGAAGGCGCCATCGCAGGCCTCGCCGCACGCGTCGCCGAACGCATTATTCCGGCGGCCAAAGTCTACCAACCGATGCTGGACGACATCTACGAGCTCGCCGCGCCCGAACCGCGCGTGCGCGACGTCGATCATCGCCGTCGCCTCGCGCCGGAGGCCGTGACCCGCCTCGACTGGCACAACGAGATGTCCGAGCTCATGCTCGACATCAACGACAGGATCGGCGCCGCCGCCGACGACCGCGCCCGCGGCGTCATCATCCGACGCCTGCGCCGCGCGCTGGAGGAGAAGGCGTAGCGGAGCGTGTGGCCGACGCGCTTCTCCCGTGTCCCGGACGCGTTGCAGCGTTCTTACGCTGCTGCGCAGAGCCGGGACCCAGGAGCTGCACGTTCTGCTGATGCATGGGCCCCGGCTCTGCCGCGCACTACGCCGCGAAGTCGCGGCGCAATGCGCTGCGTCCGGGGCACGAGACCGTTGTCGGATGATAATTCGCGGACACAGCTTCGCATGCTCGCGGCTCGTTCTGCCCGAGTTTTGCTTCCGTCTCGCACCCTCATCTGAAGCAAGGGCGCAGGGAAGGCCGGGCGCCGGCTGGCACCCGAAGTCCCGCGTGTG